>ERZ773028.336-NODE-336-length-39415-cov-4.815828_pt1 | contig 39415 bp, 28 predicted proteins | sample MGYA00511123_ERZ773028 | MGnify/ENA primary metagenome ERZ773028 (study PRJEB29015, sample SAMEA2738134) | human oral metagenome | biome: human oral; feature: human-associated habitat; material: saliva | place: China | collected 2206 ... | reverse complement strand
TATACGATTTGATATAATAAGACATAATAAATATAGGAGATTATAATATGAATAATAAAACTGTATCGGAACGATTGAAATATCTTCGTTCTATAAATAAAAAAACACAAAAAGAATTTGCTGAATTTTTAGGAATACCTCAGCCTTCTATGTCTGCATATGAAAATGGAAAAAATAATCCTACAATAGATGTTCTGATAGATATTGCCGAAAGATGTAAAGTATCTTTAGACTGGCTTGCCGGAAGAAGTGATTATACTTTCGGTCTTTCAAGTATGAAAGATTTTGTATTATTTATGTATGAACTGGCAATGAAAAAAGAAATTGGATTTGAAATAATTGTGGAAGATAAATTCCCAAATAATGACATTGAAACCGATGAAAATAAATGGAATGTTAAGCTTGTGTTCTATGGTAATGATAAAGAACACGCTTTTAATGCTGACGTATGCAATATACTAAAAGAGTTGTCTGATAATCTGTTTGACTTGGAGTCCTACTCTATTACAAAAGAACAGTTTGATTCTATGAAAAATAAGTCTGTAGAGTATTATTCTCTCCCACTAACACAGAAAGAGTTTGAAGAACTGAGCCGTGATGAGATTTTAAAGAAGAGAATTGAATATTTGAAAGAAAATAATTTGCTATAAAATGTCAAATTTATAAATAGTTGAGTAAAGATTTTTGTATACAAACAATAAGATAAATGTAAGAAACATAATACTGATAATATATTAATTAGCGAATAGTAAATTGGAGGAGTTATGGAAAATAAAAATTTAAAAATAACAATACATAAAATTAAATCAATACAAAACGGTATTTTAAATCTTCCCATGGAAAATGGTTTATATGCAATAATCGGAAATAATGGAACAGGCAAAAGTACAATAATGTATTCAATGGCTCAACTAATTAATAGGAACAGTTTATATGGGTTTAAAATCAATGCAAGAGATGATGATTCATTTGTTGAGTTTGAATACAACGGTCAAATTAATCGCTGGAATATTGAAAGGCATCATAATGATAATAGTAAAGTTTTTATGCCAATTCCTGAAGATCAAATTAGAATAAATGGCATGTATGAGGGTAGCCTTTTTTTTGGATTTCGTTTTCAAAATGATGAAAAAGTGAGGCAATTAATTTATGATAAAAAGATACATGAAGATATGCTGATCGAATCAGACTCCTACATTGTAAAGCAACTAGGATTTATTCTCCATGGAGATGAAACATATTATACAAATTCACATATTGTAAGATTAAAGAACAAGAACATAGTAAAGAAACTGGGGTTAAAAGAAACACCCTATTTTATCAAAGAGAATAATGCCATATATTCACAATATGAGATGAGTTCAGGTGAGTGTTTAATGTTGTCACTATTACATTTTATATATTATTCTATTGTCTTACGTTCTTTAGATCCAAAACAACCTGTTTTGATGTTAATAGATGAAGTCGAAGTAGCGTTACATCCAATAGCTATATCCAGATTTTTAGATTTATTAGCTGACTTGGTTAATGAGAGAAAAAATTTGGTTATTTATATAACATCTCACTCTCCAGAAGTAATACGAAAAATGAAGCCAAGAAATATTTTTAAAATCGAATTAAACAGAGTAAGTTCTGAAAATTCGCTAGATATTATAAACCCCTGCTACCCTAGCTATGCCATTAGAGATGTATTTATGCATGATGGTTTTGATTGGCTACTTCTTGTAGAGGATAAGTTAGCAAAAATCCTTTTAAAAGGGATTATTTCTGACTTGAAATTAAATAATAGTAAATTAATACATATTACTCCTGTTGGTGGATGGCAAAATGTATTAAAATTGCAATATGATTTATATAAAAACAATGTTTTGGGAGTCGGAAAGAATATAATAAGTATTTTAGATGGAGACATAAAAAGTGAGTGTGATAAAGATCCATTATATAAGGATCTACCAAAAAGATTTTTACCAATTCCAAGTATTGAAAAATATCTTAAAGATGTTTTGATAGATAAGAAGAATTCAGAAATTTTTAAAAGCATTAATGATGAATTTTTTCAATTAAAATCTTTAAAAGAGATTGTTAATGACTATAAGAATAATATTAAAACTAATGACAATAATGGCAAAGAACTTTATAACATATTGCTAAAGGCATTAAAGGAACGAAATGTTGATGAAGATAGTTTTATAATCCGTATTGCTGATATAATAAAGGAAAATGTTGATTTTTCAAACTTTGACAACTCAATAAAGAAATTATTAGACTGAAGCTTTTTGTTATTTCATCATATTTTTGCAGAGAGAGAGTCAAAATTTTATTTGAAATTACAAAAATAATATTTTTTAAACTTAACCAAACGACATTAAATTGTCAATAAAACAATACAAGAAAAAACTTTACTATTCACAATGGAAACCACTAAAACTATTGATACAGAATTACTCGCAGTTTCAATTAAAGTAGCGTTAGCCCTATAATTTATTATTAGTAAAAAGCAACTAAGATTAAAATCCTCAGTTGCTTTTTGTATTCCTTGAAAATTATTCTTCAAGTGATGTATTTCTAAAATCTGCAAGCATTTTGCAAGCACAACGCTCACAAAACGGCTATTTATAAGGCTTTAGAGTCTGTTTTTAACTATTCCCACTCCACCGTTCCCGGTGGCTTGGATGTCAGATCATAGAATACGCGATTCACATGATCCACCTCATTGATTATTCTATTCATCACCTTCTGCAGCACCGACCACGGTATCTCCACGGCCTCTGCTGTCATGAAATCCACTGTCTCGACCGCACGAATTGCCACCGCATAGTCATATGTGCGGAAATCGCCCATAACTCCAACCGACCTCATATTGGTAAGAGCTGCAAAATACTGGCTTATCGACTTGTCGAGGCCTGCCTTAGCTATCTCATCGCGATAGATTGCATCTGCCTCCTGTACGATCTTAACCTTTTCTGCAGTTACCTCTCCGATGATTCTGATGCCCAGTCCCGGTCCCGGGAATGGCTGGCGATCTACCAGATAGTCCGGGAGTCCGAGCTCTCTGCCCAGTTCACGCACCTCGTCCTTGAACAGCATGCGCAGTGGCTCGATTATCTCCTTGAAATCAACGTGGTCGGGAAGTCCGCCCACGTTATGGTGCGACTTGATTACGGCTGATTTGCCGAGGCCGCTCTCGATGATATCCGGGTAAATCGTACCCTGTGCCAGATAATCAACTGCGCCGATTTTCTTGGCTTCCTCTTCAAAAACTCTGATAAATTCTTCGCCGATAATCTTACGCTTTGTCTCCGGATCTGTAACACCTGCAAGCTTAGCGTAATATCTCTCCTGCGCATTTATACGCACGAAGTTAATGTCATACACGCCATTGCTGCCGAAAATCGACTCAACCTGGTCGCCCTCGTCCTTGCGGAGCAGACCGTGATCTACAAATACACATGTCAGCTGCTTGCCTATTGCCTTTGCCAGAAGCGCTGCAACTACGCTGGAATCAACGCCACCGGATAGTGCGAGCAGAACCTTGCCGTCGCCGACCTTCTCGCGAACCGCCTCGATCTGCGTCTCTGCGAACGAGTCCATCTTCCAGTCCTGATCGCAGTTACACACACCGAGGATGAAATTGCTGAGCAGCGTCGTCCCCTCAACGGTGTGATTAACCTCCGGATGGAACTGCACAGCGTAGAAGCCTTGCGAAGCATCCTCCATGCCGGCAACCGGACAGTTGTCGGTGTGCGCTGTAACCGTGAATCCGGCCGGCACCTCGCTGATGTAGTCCGTGTGGCTCATCCACACTACTGTGTTGTCGTTCACTCCTGCAAAAAGGCCGTCCTTGCAGTCTACTGCAGTCTCCGTACGGCCGTATTCGCTCGTTGGCGCTGTTCCGATCTTGCCGTCGAGCATATGCGCCATAAGCTGCGCTCCGTAGCAGATGCCGAGGATTGGCAGTCCGAGCCCAAACACACCTTTGTCAATAGTCGGAGCCCCCTCACCGTATGCGGACTGAGGTCCGCCGGTAAAGATGATTCCACATGGGTCAAAATCCTTGATCTTGTCTATCGTGAGTCCGTCAAAATTACGAACCTCCGAGTACACGCCCAGTTCACGAACCCTGCGGGCGATGAGCTGATTGTACTGTCCGCCGAAATCGATAATTAATATCTTGTTAGCCATTGTCGCTCCTAACGTCTTACTATTGCGACACTGTTATCCTTGTATCAGGAATCGGACTTAATATTAAAGCACGGTAATCCTAATGTCACATAGAACAACTGAAAATGTCCGCTTCGCTGTTTGCTTATATTAAAACACGGTAATCCTAACGTCTTACTGTTGCCACACTGTTATCCTTGAGTACAACATCGTGTGCGCCGCCTTCAATGATACTCGTCGCCGAAACTAGGGTGAGCTTGGAATTTCTCTGAAGCTCCTGAATGCTGACAACTCCACAGTTGCACATTGTCGATTTAACCTTGCTGAGTGAGAGGTTTACGTTATCGTGCAGTGAACCTGCATATGGTACGTAGGAATCAACCCCCTCCTCGAACTTGAGCTTAGCCTCGCCGCCCAGGTCGTATCTCTGCCAATTGCGAGCCCTTGCGGAACCCTCGCCCCAGTACTCCTTCATGTAGTTGCCATTTACCATCACCTTAGCAGATGGTGACTCGTCGAATCTTGCAAAATATCTGCCTAGCATGATGAAGTCCGCACCCATAGCGAGAGCAAGTGTCATATGGTAATCATATACGATTCCGCCATCCGAGCAGATTGGAATGTACTCACCTGTCTTCTCAAGCCACTCGTCTCTTGCCGCTGCTACCTCGAGCACTGCGGAAGCCTGTCCACGGCCGATCCCCTTCTGCTCTCTGGTGATGCAGATTGATCCACCACCGATTCCAATCTTGACGAAGTCTGCGCCGCTTTTGGCCAGGAAGTCGAAGCCTTCCTTATCTACTACGTTTCCGGCTCCAATCTTAACACTGTCGCCATACTTCTCTCTTACCCACTTAAGCGTTCTCGCCTGCCACTCGGAATACCCTTCAGAGGAGTCGATAGTTAGTACGTCTACCCCGGCCTCTACGAGAGCCGGAATTCTTTCTTCGTAGTCGCGGGTGTTTACACCGGCTCCTACGATGAAGCTCTTGTTGTCGTCGAGCAGCTCATTTGGATTCGCCTTGTGGGAATCGTAGTCCTTTCTGAATACAAACGCCACGAGACATCCGTCCTTGTCCACGATTGGCAACTGATTGACCTTGTTGTCCCAGATGATGTCGTTAGCCTCGGATAGTGTGATACCTGCATTGCCGTACACGAGGTTCTCGAGAGGTGTCATGAACTCAGATACCTTGGTGTCTGTGCTGAGTCTGCTGATTCTGTAATCCTTGCTTGTAACAAGTCCCAGCAGCTTGCCGTGGCCTGTACCGTCATCTGTAACCGCAACTGTCGAATGTCCTGAATTCTGCTTGATTGCGAGTACATCGGCCAGCGTGCCATCCGGCTTGACATTGGTGTCACTTGGCACAAATCCGGCCTTGTAGGACTTAACCTTTTTGACCATTGCCGCCTGGCTTTCGATTGACTGCGAACCGAAGATGAAAGAAATTCCACCCTCCTTTGCAAGTGCAACTGCCATACCGTCATCTGATACAGCCTGCATTACTGCGGAAACAAGTGGAATATTAGCCATAATCTTAGGCTCTTCGCCTTTTTTGAATTTTGTGATTGGAGTCTTGAGCGACACATTCTCAGGCCTGGCTTCAGCGCTGGAAAAGCCCGGCACAAGAAGGTACTCGCTAAAAGTTCTTGATGGTTCTGCTAGAACAATTGCCATTGTGCACCTCTCTCTTTCTATATATAAACGTGAAATTGAAATTAAAGATATTAATTGAAAATTATAGCACAATAGACCGCATTCCGATAGTATCCGGGCGCTAATTTAATAAAAAACAGGTTGCAACCGGACAAAGGGCAAAACACCCGGTCACAACCTCAAATTCGAGAGCACAATGTCGTTGTTGACATATTATTGATTTCTAAGGAGCAAAACATGTCGGTTATATATCGGATTCCGCTCCTGTAGATCCAATACTCGGATTATCTGACGGACTCCGCTCTCGCAGCTCCAGTGCTCGGATTATCTGACGGACTCCACTCCTGTAGATTCAGTGCTCAGATTATCTTGCGGACTCCGCTCCCACAGCTCCAATGCTCGGATTATCTGACGAACTTCGCTCCCGCAGCTCCGGTGCTCGGATTCATTGCAGCTGAGCCCTGCCGGCTCGAGCATTCCACTTATCACCTCAGTTACCGGCACCCAGTACCGCCTAATTCTTGAGGAACCTTAAGCGCAACGGATACAGGATTATCTCCATCAAACATCCAATACCGCCTAGTTCTCGAGGAACAGCTTGATATCATCTTCAACTGTTCCAATTCCGGCGATTCCAAAGTTCTCGACTAGCACCTTAGCGACGTTAGGCGAGAGGAATCCCGGTAGTGTAGGCCCAAGGTGAATGTTCTTGACGCCGAGGTATAGAAGTGCGAGCAGTACGATTACGGCCTTCTGTTCATACCATGCGATGTTGTAAGCGATTGGCAGCTCGTTGATATCGTCGAGATCAAACACTTCCTTGAGCTTAAGCGCAATCAATGCCAGCGAATATGAATCGTTGCACTGTCCCGCATCGAGGACTCTTGGAATACCGTTGATGTCACCGAGATCCAGCTTGTTATACTTGTATTTTGCGCATCCGGCTGTGAGGATCACTGTATCATTTGGCAGAGCCTTTGCAAACTCTGTGTAGTAGTTCCTCGACTTCATTCTGCCGTCGCAGCCTGCCATAACGAAGAACTTTCTGATAGCACCAGACTTAACTGCCTCAACTACCTTGTCGGCCAGTGCAAACACCTGCTCGTGTGCAAATCCGCCGACAATCTCACCTGTCTCGATTTCAGTTGGAGCCGGACACTTCTTGGCCATCTCGATGATTTCGGAGAAATCCTTAGTCTCGCCATACTTGCCATCGATGTGCTTACATCCCGGATAACCGGCAGCTCCTGTTGTAAACAGTCTGTCCTTGTAGCTGTCTGCCGGTGGAACGATACAGTTTGTAGTCATCAGAATCGGTCCGTTGAAGCTTGCAAATTCTTCCTTCTGCTTCCACCAGGCATTTCCGTAGTTTCCTGCGAAATGCTCATACTTCTTGAATACCGGGTAATACTGACCTGCCAGCATCTCGGAATGAGTGTATACATCTACGCCTGTTCCTTCTGTCTGCTCTAACAGCATCTCGAGGTCCTTGAGGTCGTGTCCGGAGATGAGGATTGCAGGGTTCTTGCGAACTCCGATGTCAACCTTTGTAATCTCCGGGTTGCCATAGGCGGAAGTATTTGCCTCGTCCAGCAGAGCCATTCCGTCTACACCGTACTTTCCTGTCTCAAGTGTGAGTGCAACGAGCTCGTCTGCCGTCAACGAATCATCCAGTGTAGCAGCGAGTGCTCTCTGCATAAATCCGTCAACCTCGGCATTGTCCTTGAGAAGTGCATTTGCATGCTTGCTGTATGCTGACAGACCCTTAAGTCCGTACGTAATCAGTTCTCTCAGAGATCTGATATCCTCGTTCTCTGTCGATAGAACTCCGACCTCGGAACTTGCCGCCTTGGCTGCAAATTCACCTACGCAGCCGTTCCATTTAGCTGCATCCGGAAGCTTGCCGGTATCATCCAGCTGCTTGAGGAGCTGCTCCTTGCAAGTTAGTGTCTCAACTATCTTAGCGGTAATCGCCTCATCATCGAAATTTGCATTTGTGATAGTGGTAAATAGATTGAGCGATACCAGGTGATTAACCTGTTCACCTACCTCCTTACCTTCGGCTCTCAGCTGTGTAGTAACTGCAGAAAGACCCTTAGTTACGTATACCAACAAATCCTGCAATGCGGCTGTCTCCGGGAGTTTGCCACATACTCCTCTCATCGTACAGCCTGTGCCCTTTGCCGTCTCCTGACACTGGAAACAAAACATCTTATTCTCCATCTGCTTCTCCTTTCAACTACTATATATCGACCTCGCCTCCGCTCAGCCGTCGTCTCCGGTCATTCTCCAGTCCCTCACCCGGAACAAATCTAACCTGAATATCCTTACTTAGGTCTGCTAAGTCTTATATCATATTCCATAGTCCTCAACCTGTGAACGAGTCTAACACTTAAAAAAGGTGTTGATGAGCGTTCTTCCAAGTACGTGCTGAGCCTTAACCTGTGAATAAGTCTAACACTGAAAAAAGGTGGAATCTGTAACCTATGTTACAATTCCACCTTGTGCTAATGTTTTTATGTCAGAACACCGGCGTACCTACGCTCGGCATCTGAAGCATTGCTCCGCCAATGATGTGCATCGACGGCGCGCTCGAAATTCGCACACACACGGCTAACGCCGTATAGCCATAGCTGAAGCGATATAGTCACATATCAGTTGAGAGCTTTGCTCAAATTCATACACATGTACGAATTTGAAAAATATATCCGCATATCAGTTGAGGGCTTCTATCTCGGCCGGATCAAGTACAAATATCTTGCGCCCCTTAATCTCAACCAATCCATCATCCTGCATCTTCATCAACTCACGAGAAATCGACGGCCTCGTCACACCGAGGAACTCGGCAAGCTCCTCACGTGTCATATCGATCGGCTTGGTCATATCCCTATCATTATAGATGGACAGCATCTTGGCGATTTTCTGACGAAGAGTCGGACAAGACAGGATTCGCAGTCTCATATTTAGCGCATAAGCATTCCCGGCAAAAATCATAAGCAAATTGCTTGTCAGCTGCTTGTGATAATCGCAGCCGTTGACACACGTGCCTGTCATGAAGTCGCGCGGCAACACGACTATCCTAGTCCCGCACGTAGCCTGTGCAAATACCCCATATTCCTTCTTACCTAGGAACAGCAAAATGTCTCCAAATATATCTCCCGTACTTGAGAATGTCCCGATTACTCTTCTGTTGCCGTCAAACGAATCGTAGCCGACTCGTACCCCGCCCTCGAGCAGGATGTGAAGCTTGTTGGGCTCATCCTCTTCAGTGAAAATCATCTCACCTTTCCTGTAGGTGACACAAAGCGCACCGCTACAGGTAAAGCATTTATCCACATCCTCTACGGACATACCCTTAAACAGGGGGCTAACCATCAGCCGCCGCGCTATATCCATGTCAGTCCTTGCCGAAACCCTTCTTGACATCTCGCCTCGCTTATTACATCATGCCCATTCCGCCGCCTGCGGGCATAGCAGGTGCAGCAGGAATATCTTCCTTAATCTCCGTGATTCCTGCTTCTGTTGTGAGCAGCATTCCTGCTACACTGGAAGCGTTCTGAAGCGCCGATCTGGTAACCTTAACCGGATCCACGATTCCCGCTTCAATCATGTCTACATACTCCTCGGTAGCAGCGTTGAAGCCCACACCCTTCTTGGAGCCCTTAACCTCGGCAACGATTACGCTGCCTTCAAATCCGGCGTTTTCAGCAATCTGTCTAACCGGCTCCTCAAGTGCTCTGATGACGATTCTGGCACCGGTTCTCATGTCTCCCTCAAGACTCTCAGCATACTCGGAAACTTTATCAATTGCGCCGATCAGTGAAGTACCGCCACCGGCTACAATTCCTTCCTCAACGGCAGCTCTGGTAGCATTGAGCGCATCCTCAAGTCTGAGCTTCTTCTCCTTGAGTTCAGTCTCTGTTGCCGCTCCGGCGTTGATAACTGCAACTCCACCTACCAGCTTAGCAAGTCTCTCCTGCAGCTTCTCTTTATCAAAATCAGAGGTTGTCTCTTCGATTTCACCCTTGATCTTCTCAATTCTCTCATTGATCTCAGCCTTGTCCCCAGCGCCGTTTACGATTACAGTATGGTCCTTATTCACCTTGACTGTACCTGCTTTTCCGAGCATGTCGACTGTAGCTTCCTTGAGCTCATATCCCAGCTCCTCGCTGATTACCGTACCACCTGTGAGGATCGCAATATCCTCCATCATAGCCTTTCTTCTGTCACCGAATCCGGGTGCCTTTACAGCTACTACATCAAGCGTTCCTCTCAGCTTGTTAACAACAAGCGTTGCCAGAGCCTCACCATCTACATCGTCAGCAACGATGAGCAGCTTCTTGCCGGACTTCATGATATCCTCCAGCAGCGGAACCAAATCCTGAATGTTGCTGATCTTCTTGTCTGTCAGCAGGATGTACGGGTTATCGAGAACAGCCTCCATCTTCTCTGATGTAGCTGCCATATAAGGTGACAGATAACCTCTATCAAACTGCATACCCTCTACAACGTCGAGAGTAGTTCCGAGCGACCTCGACTCCTCAACAGTGATAACGCCGTCCTTACCGACCTTCTCCATAGCCTCGGAGATAAGTGTACCAATCTCCTTATCATCGGCGGAAACAGCTGCAACCTGAGCTACGCTATCCTTATCATCAACCTTGACTGCGCTGCTCTTGAGGTATTCAACCGCAACATCTACCGCGCTGCTGATACCCTTCTTGAGAATCATCGGGTTAGCTCCGGCAGTTACATTCTTGAATCCCTCGCGAACAATTGCCTGTGTGAGCAATGTAGCTGTAGTAGTTCCGTCGCCCGCTACATCATTAGTCTTGGTAGCAACCTCCTTGACAAGCTGAGCTCCCATGTTCTCAACCTGATCCTCAAGCTCGATTTCCTTGGCAATCGAAACACCGTCGTTGGTGATCAACGGTGATCCATATGATCTCTCAATCAGGACATTTCTGCCCTTAGGTCCTAGTGTAATCTTAACTGTATCTGCCAGCTTATCAACTCCTGCGAGGAGCTTTCTTCTCGAGTCTTCTCCGTAATGCAAATCCTTTGCCATCTTAGTTACCTCCTATTGTACTGCATGTACATCCGCACCTGATTATGTGTACATATATGAGATGCGGAGTTGAAATCTACATTTCTATTATTTATTGTTATTGCCTATCGTTCTACCCAAATAGAGCTCTCGACTGTAGCTATTCGATTACAGCGAGGATATCCTTCTGGCTCATTATGATGTACTCCTCGCCGGCGTATTTCAGCTCTGTGCCGCCATACTTGGAGAAGATTACCTTATCTCCAACCTTGACTTCCATCTTTTCGTCTTCCGTTCCGGGACCAACAGCCAGAACCTTAGCCTCCTGTGGCTTTTCCTTGGCGCTTGCCGACAGGATAAGTCCGCCCTCAGTCTTTTCCAATGCTTCGCTGCGCTTAATTACAACTCTTGCGCCTAATGGCTTTATTCCTATACTCATTTGAAACCTCCCAATCGTTTAATTGTTAGCACTCAAAATATGCGAGTGCTAACCTCTACAACTAATTTTACTCAGCACCCCTGATGTTGTCAACACGGCACTATGAATTAAATGTGAAGATATCTTCACTGCATACTTCTATAAAAATAAAACAGATATTGCTGTGCTATTCCGCCAAGTTCACCAAAATGCTCGTCTGCAAACTTCTGCATTCCCTTAACATCTTTGATGTCAAACCCGTAAAGCTCTGCCATTATCTTCTTCATCCAGACATCTATAGGAAAGGCTGTAAAATCCCTGAGTCCGAAGAGCAATATGCAGTTTGCAACCTTAGGTCCCACGCCTAAATACGACAGCAGCGCCTTGTGCTTCTCCTCTGCCGAGCCTGTTGGCACACCCTGCTCCTTATAATGCTCCGGGGCCGCTGCCAGATATGTATTCCTATACCCCAGCTTGAGTGCCGCAAGCTCCTCGAGAGTTGCTTCAGCCAGCTGCTCAGGAGTCGGAAAAGCATACCTTACCTCTCCCATAAATTCTCCAATCTCAGTACCGTAGCTCCTCGCCAGCGACTCAATGCACTTCTTGATACGAGGGATGTTGTTGTTCTGAGATACGATGAACGATATCAAGACCTCCCAATAATCCTGATTGAGAATCCTTATGCCATAGCACGTGTCTATCGCCTCATCAAGCTTTGAGTCACCCGCAAGCAACGTTCTCTTTATATCTCCATATCCTGTGTCCAGGTCAAAATAGCTGCGCCAGTATTCCTCACTGCCACCTGTGCATTCAACTACAAGTGTGCTCGCATCATCTTTGTGTTTCAGCACGACATGGGCTGCATTGCCGCCGGCTACTCCGATATACGAGCCGTCTCCACATTCGTTCCATCGGAAACATTGCCCACACTCAAATATGTGGGCTAGCTCTATATCGTGTAAATTGTCAAATCTAATAGTCTTAATGTTGTCCATCCTTCGTTCCTGCGTCAAATATAATAAGCCTGCCTTTCCTCACGGCATCCCAATGCGCCTTTTTCACATAGGTAAATCAATGTTATTCGCAAATATTCATTCAGCAAATTTCTTCGTGCTATCTGCATCTGTATATTCGCTATTATACATGAAATCCTCCATATAACAGATAGGAGCTATTAATATAAACCATAAGAACTATCAATGTAAAACCAGCAGTACGCTTCATACCGCTGGTCTCATATGTTTCCACTATTATAAATGCGGCGAAATTCATCGCTGTTTATTCGCAATCAGTGCATAAATACTATTGATTTTCTCAAAGACTACCTTACAGCCGTTATCTCAACTTCGCAGAGTGCACCTGCAGGAAGTGCAGTGATTGCAACGCACGATCTAGCCGGCTTCGAAGTGAAATATTCAGCATATACTTCATTGAACACCTTGAAATCGCTCATATCCAAAATGTAGCAGGTTGTCTTGACAACGTTGTCGTAGATCATACCGTTAGCCTTGAGAATCTCTCCTACGTTCTTGCAGGCCTGCTCCGCCTGTGTCTGAATGTCATCACCTACAAACTTACCTGTTGCAGGATCGATTCCAATTGCGCCGGAAGCATATAGTATGTTTCCTGCCAGGACTGCCTGAGAATAAGGACCGAGAGCCGCAGGAGCGTTCTTGGTATCGGTATATTCGAACATCTGGTTACCTCCTAATTACCTCACATATCTTTCATCTAAACTATTATGTCTTGATTGTATCACTCTAACCGGACGAGTTCAAATAATACTCAAGCCTTCTTACTCTGCCAGCTCTCTGACTGCTGTCACTATCAGCTTGCCTTCACGCGATATGAACTCTATATCCACATTTCCAAAAGCCAGCCTCGAAGGCTTATCCGAATCTCTGTCATATGCATCGCGAGGATCCAGCTGCAATATACCGATAATCGGTTTTCTATACTGCTCCTTCACCTTGGCTAAGAGGTGATCCGGAAATTCGACCTCCACGCACGTCATATGAGCTCCCTGAATATCATCTTTTTCTCCGGCTCTCTCGGGATCTCCATGCTCTTCAGTTTTTCCGCACTTTCCGGTTTCTCCGAATTCTTCCGTTTTTCCGGACGCTTCGGGCCGGGCAACAAAGCCTTCTGTCGCTTCGGTAATCGCATCGCTGTACGGCAAATACGGCTTGATATCGTATATCGGCGTACCGTCGAGGAGATCCGCACCTTCTACTATCAGGCTCACCTGTCCATCCTCATATCTCACTTCCACCAGCTTAACTGCTGACATTCCAAGAGAGTTCGGTCTGTATGGAGATCTGGTAGCAAATACGCCCATACGGACCGAACCACCCAGCCGTGGAGGTCTGACAGTTGGTCGCCATGCCGGATGTAGCTCTCTCATATTGAGTTGGTTTTCCGAAAAGCCCCATATCAACCAAATATGAGAGAACTTATCGAGCCCTCTCACAGCTTCAGGAATATTAAATTCATGGTCAAAGACTATCTCCGACCGCAGCCCGTCAACCATCCGGGGCTGCCGCGGTATACCGTACTTCTGCCGAAAAGCGGAGCGCATGTGCGCAACCGGGCGAATTTCATATAATTTCATATAATCTAATCTGTCCATATTTTAAACTATTAAGCCCATACAAATTCCTTTGGCGATGCCCCTATCTCAAAGTGATATTTTACAATACCGAGATCAACCTTGCTCATCGGACCCATGCCTGACTTGACCTTGATCCTGTCACCGCTCAGCGCGAAGCTGAACCTCTGCCGGTTAAACGCAGTTGGAGCCATCAGCGCCATCTCAACTCCATCCTTGAACCAATCAGGTGTCTCCTCAAAGCCGGCAACCTTGGACGCTTTCGCGTCGAACACCTCGCCTGCAGTCTTAGACTTTCTAGCAGAGCCCATGGTCTTGCCGTAACCGACTGCTATAACCGCTACGATCTTTTCATCGGCTCTGACGACGATAGCTTCCTTAACCTTCTTATAAGTTCCTCCGACCCAGCAAGTATTGAGTCCATGCTGTATGCACCGAATCACCAGCTTCTCGCCACAGTATCCGGCCATCTCGTACAGGTCCGGGCGTTTTGGGCCCACAACAGCAATATAGTTGCGAACATTTGAGAACTTACCGTATCTGGCAAGCAAGCTCGAAAAGGCCTTCGGTTCGTCCTGAATCAGCTGGAAATGCAAATTCCCCTCGCGGTTACACTGCTGAATCATCACCTTGAGATCCTCAGCGGCTTTATTATCTATCGGTCTATCCTCATACGCGCGCACTGAATGGCGCAGCTTCACACACTCTCTTAGTTCCATAATCCCCTCCTAAAATTGATCGATGATCATCATATCATTATCAGATTCAGTATTTAGTACCGACAAGACTACTACCAAAAATTGATCGACGATCATTATAACATCATCAAATTCAGTATTAGTGCCGGCAGGGCCACTACCAAAACTTGATTGATGACCATTACATTATCAGATTCAGTATTAGTGCCGACAAGGCTACTACCAAAATTTGATTGATGGCCATTATATCATTATGCGTCGATTGTGGATACCTTGAATGTTATATCGCCCAGAGCGTCAAGCAGCACCTTCACCGTATCAAGTGAAGTGAGCGTCGTTACGTTATTCTCAGCGGCACACCTTCTGATACGACTGCCCATAGAATTTGCATCTACAGAGCGAATGTCACCGATGTTAATCAAGTATGTCACATATCCCTGTCTGAGCTCATTTGCCACAGCGTCCATGCTGTTGTCCGTGTGTGGGAAGCTCCTGGTCTTGACGCCGTTCGCCTTGAGGAACTGTGCCGTACCCTCGGTCGCTTCGATATTAAAGCCCAAGTCGTAGAATCTCCTGATGAGCGGCAGTGCATCTGCTTTAGACTCGTCATTTATAGATGCAAATACTGTTCCGTAGTTCTGCATCCTCATGCCTGCAGCCTGCATTGCCTTATAAAAAGCTCGCATCAGATCGTCGTCATATCCGATGGCTTCGCCGGTGGATTTCATCTCAGGAGACAGTCTTATATCCATTCCTGACAGCTTAGCAAACGAGAAGGCCGGAACCTTGACGTACCACCTCTTCTTTTCCATAGGTGGCACTCCCTTGAGTCCCTGTTCCTCCAGACTTATGCCCAGCATCACCTTAGAAGCGATGTCTGCAAGGTTGTAGCCGGTAGCCTTGGAGAGAAACGGAACTGTTCTCGAAGACCTTGGATTCACCTCTATTATGTACACCTGTTCAGAAGGATCCACTATGAACTGGATATTAAACAGGCCTCTAATACCTATTCCCAGCCCCAGCTTCTCGGTGTATGCTCGGATAATCTCTTTGACACTGTCTGAAATCGAGCATGGTGGATATACGCTGATCGAATCTCCGGAGTGCACTCCTGTACGCTCTACAAGCTCCATAATGCCGGGGATAAATACATCCTTACCATCGCAGATGGCATCTACCTCAACCTCCTTACCTCTGATGTAATGATCGACCAGAACCGGTTTATCCTCATCTATCTCAACCGCAGTCCTCAGATACTGCCTCAGTTGCTCTTCATCTGCAACTATCCTCATCGCTCTGCCGCCAAGCACGAAGCTAGGTCTGACAAGTACCGGATATCCTATCTCTCTTGCTACCCTGCAGCCCTCATCAATATCCGTCACTGCCTTGCCCTCCGGCTTGTCGATGTCAAGCCTCTGCATCAGCTTGTCGAATTCATCTCTATCCTCTGCAGCGTTAATCGCCGTGCAATCGGTGCCGATAATGTTGACACCGCGCTCATCGAGCGCACTTGCAAGGTTGACAGCGGTCTGTCCTCCAAGGGATACTATTACACCTTCGGGCTGCTCAAGTCTCAGGATATTCATAACATCCTCGATGCACAGCGGCTCAAAATACAACTTATCGGCTGTCGTGTAATCCGTCGACACGGTCTCCGGATTGTTGTTAATGATAATTGCCTCACAGCCCTGACTGCGCAGCGACTTGACTGCCTGCACAGTCGAATAATCGAACTCTACACCCTGTCCTATTCTGATAGGACCGGATCCCAGAACGACGACCTTGCGTCTACCGCTATCGGCGATATGTGTGTTCCCGCTGTCATTAAAGGTCGAGTAGAAGTAAGGAACGTATGCATCCTTGGATGCTGCACATGAATCGATCATATCGTACGTCGGGAACAGCTCCACTGCCTCGCGAAGCCTCCACACTTGTGCCTCAGGCATGTTCCAAAGCCTTGCTATCTCTGCATCTGAGAATCCGTACTGCTTGGCAATTCTCAGCCTTGCGACATCGTTTCTGTGCTCACGCAGCTCATTCTCAATGTCCACGATATTCTCAAGCATCTCTATGAAGTACTCATTGATCGCTGTCAGCTTACAAATTTCAGACCTGCTGATACCCCTGCGAAGCAGTTCGGCAATGGCAAATATCCTGTCGTCACGCCCCTCTACTATATACGACTTCATGTCATCCGTATCCCATGAATCGAATTTCTCCATGTAGACGTGAGCTACACCTATCTCTAGCGATCGCACAGCCTTAAGCATACTCTCCTCGAGGCTTCTGCCGATACTCATAACCTCGCCGGTCGCCTTCATCTGGGTTCCCAGCTTGTTGTCCGCATCTGCGAATTTGTCGAACGGGAACCTCGGCACCTTGCTCACTATGTAGTCGACAACCGGCTCGACTGATGCCGGCTGATCGATAATCTCTATCTCGTCCAAAGTCATTCCGACTGCTATCTTGGCTGTAATTCTCGCGATCGGATAACCGCTGGCCTTGGAAGCGAGCGCTGACGAACGGGATACCCTAGGGTTAACTTCTATCAGGTAATATTCTGAAGAATTCGGATTGAGCGCAAACTGAACGTTACAGCCTCCCTCGATGCGCAGTGCGCGGATAATCTTGAGTGCGCTCGACTTGAGCATAGCGCAGTCCGACTCACTCACTGTCTGTGTCGGACACACTACAATCGAGTCGCCAGTGTGTATACCCACCGGGTCTATGTTCTCCATATCGCATATGGCAATCGCTGTGTCATTACCGTCACGCATTACCTCGTACTCTATCTCCTTGTATCCCTTGATGCTCTTCTCAATGAGCACCTGATGAGTTGGAGAAATCGCAAGTGCACGGCGAATCATCTCTCTAAATTCCGTTTCGTCATCCGCAAATCCGCCGCCCGTGCCTCCGAGCGTAAACGCCGGCCTGAGCACAACCGGGAATCCAATCCCGCGAGCAATCTCGAGCCCTTCATCTTCATCATTTGCAACCTCAGATTGCAACACCGGCTCACCGAGTTCCTCGCACAGCTCCTTGAACAGCTCCCTGTCCTCGGCACGCTCGATGCTGTCACTCTTGGTACCAAGCAGCTCCGCTCGGCACTCGCGCAGCACACCTTTTTTATCCAGCTGCATTGCGAGATTGAGTCCGGTCTGTCCGCCGATTCCCGGCAGAATGGCATCAGGTCTCTCGTACCTGATTATCCTGGCGAGATATTCCAAGGTGAGCGGTTCCATATAAACCTTGTCCGCCATCGACGTATCAGTCATTATCGTCGCAGGATTGGAATTGCACAATACCACTTCATAACCCTCTTCTCTAAGCGCTATGCATGCCTGGGTACCGGCGTAGTCGAACTCTGCTGCCTGTCCGATCACGATTGGCCCCGACCCGATTACGAGAATTTTCCTGATGTCACTTCTTCTTGCCATTTTCCTCACCCTTCCTGTTGTCTAAATGCATCATCTCATTCGTACATACTGACTGTTCATAAAAAAAGACTTCGATCACCGGAATTAAAAATCCAATGTCGAAGTCTTAATCGTATCGTAATATTCAAAATACAAATCGCGAAACACTCGCCTCTGCATGTCTGCACCTCTCTGCGTCAGTATTTATAATTTAACCTTACGTATTGTACCATAGCCAACACAAAAGTCCAGAGGTAAAATTGATAAATACACAAAAATACAATGTGCATTTATATGCTTTGAGATGTTTCGGCTCTATGTAACTGTAACTACTTTGCCTGCTTGCTGTGCTTACTGTGACTCCATATCTCTTCAGCGCTCGGATTCCACTGCTTAGCATATGGGATACACTTCTCCTCAAGGTGCTCCGCCGACTCAGGCGAAATCATATCTGTAGAGTGAGCACCGGATTCATTGACCATCTTGGACAGCCTTCCCGGATTCTCCAGCATTGGACACGGCTTGAGCGGATTGCTGTTAAACGGCTGGTTTTGGTGATATGCCATGAACAGTGGACTCTTGAGAGCTTCCAGAATTGTTTTTTCCCGGATATTCGAATCGGAGTAGTGGATGAATACGCATGGCTCCATGTCCCCTGCAGAATTGATGTGGAAGTAGTTTCTTCCACCTGCTATGCAGCCGCCGATGTACTCACCATCGTTCTGGAAATCGATAGTGAATATGGTCTGAGGATAATCCTTAGACCTGATGAAGCGAACTCTCTCCATAACATGCTTGCGCTGCTCAGCATTAGGCATCAGGCTCGGATCAGCATCGTTGCCGACCGGCATGTAGTGGAAGTACCAAGCAAGCTTGCAGCCGTGTTCAACCAGCATCTGTATGAAGTCATCGTTGGTAACGTACTCGTAGTTAACGCTTGTGTAGCAAATCGACACTCCGTACAGCAGGTGATATTTCTGCATCAGCTTCATAGCATTTATAACCCGCTGGTACACACCCCTGCCGCGGCGAGAGTCTGTCGACTCCTCGGTACCCTCTATACTCATTGCGAAGGATATGTTTCCAACACGTTGAACGTCCTTGCAGAAGGCATCGTCAATCAGCGTTCCGTTGGTAAAAATATGGAACTCGCTGTCGTTGAACTCCTCCGCCAGCTTGATGATGTCGTCCTTGCGAACCAGCGGCTCTCCGCCTGTCATGATGTACACGTAAGTGCCCATCTCGTTACCCTGCTTGATGATGCTGGCCATCTCATCATAGCTTAGATTGTTTTTATATCCGTATTCAGCAGCCCAGCAGCCGGTGCACTTGAGGTTGCAAGCAGAAGTAGGGTCGAACAAAATTGCCCATGGAATATTGCAATTCTCTTCGCGCTGAAGCCTGTTTCTCTCTTTGTTTCCTCTGAATGCAGCGTTGTAGCCGACATTGGTAACGAAGTGCTTGATGACGTTCTCGTCGACTTCATTTACCATATTTGTCGCATACGCAACCCAGCTTGAGTTTGGATCGGCAAACTCGCTTCTGATGCGCTCTATAGCCTTCTTGCCACTGTTTTCCTTATCGCTCTTAGGAATAAGATATTTGTCGAAAATATTTACTATATCCAGCATTCCTTCCTGTGGATTTTTCTTGACTTTCTTGAAGCCGATATCAACTGCCTTGTTGAAAGCAGCCAATGTTGCCTTATCTAATATTGACATAGCAACCTCCTTTTTCAAACTGACCAAATGTCATTTATTTTGGTAATTATATTACTTTAACTACAAAATTGCAAACGCCCGTCACGTATCGGTACTGAAAGATAAACACGAAAAGACCCTCCGGCACTGAGTCCAATGAGAGTCCTTCTTCATTTATTGTACTACTTACAACCAGTTTTTGACACTAGTTATAGTGCACAAACCATAATATTCAATTTGTATGTCTATCAACGTCAGCTTTAAATTGTTTCGGATAAACTGCGTGCCATCCGAACGTGTATTTATTAAATTTGATGCATGTCCTTTATCTTTTTAACATCAACAGTCGCAATCTGCGATTACTCACGCGGTGGATTTGTTTACAAAAGTCTAACGGCTAAGTTCGAGCGCATAGCTTACCGACGACAACGCATACAGCGGCGCTGTCTCAGCTCGCATGATGCGTGGCCCGAGTCCGACGCAGACTGCACCGGCTTCTGTAAATTTCTCAATCTCCCTACCCGTGATTCCGCCCTCAGGTCCAAATATGAAGAGAAGTCTGTCACCCTCCGAGACTTCCCCGAGCGCCGCAGCAAGCGCTGACTTTTCTCCCGCCTTGGCGGATTCCTCGTAAGCGACAAATACTCTGTCAAAATCAGCAAAGCTATCTACAAGCTCCTTGCTCCGCTCGACAAGATCAATCTCAGGGATGAGGTTGCGCTTGCTCTGTTCAGCCGCACCCTGCACGACCTTGTCAAGCTTCTCCTTGAGCCCGGTCAGCTTCTTGGCATCCCATTTGACAATCGACCTCTCAGCCGGAAAGCCCCAGATGGCAGAGGCTCCCAGCTCCGTGGCTTTCTGAGCTATAAACCGGAATTTGTCACCCTTAGGAAATCCGCAGGCGACAGTCACATCCACAGGCAGCTCAACATTTTCATCCAGCTCTTCTATGATGCGCATAGTTCCGGATTCAACATCCTCAACGGCTGCCAGTCTTTTAATGCCATCAGGGAAGACGAGCACGGCCTCATCGCCTGTGTGAAGCCTCATGACTCGGAACATGTGCTTGAGAGTGTCTTTATCCGTAATCTCAACGGTACCCGAGTCAGGGCTTCCGAATACGAAGTATTGTTGCATAGGTTTCTCCTGTATTCCTATATAATCATGACCACCGGCTGAGCCGGTGGTTTATTGATTCACCTCGCTATCGCCTGGTAAATACGCTGCTAAAGCAGATACAAGAAAAGACCTGAAACTCAACAGTTTCAAGCCTTTTCAACCCTTGGTACCGCATCCGGGAATCGAACCCGAGATTCAGCCGTGAGAGGGCTGCGTCTTAACCTCTTGACCAATGCGGCATATTTCGTGTCACGATTGCGACACGGAACAGTATACATAATATAACGGACCTTGTCCAGTATTTTTTAATTTTTTGTCAGTATGTTTTTTGTCAGCACTTAAAATTCCGCTAAACAGTCTATCTTTTATAGCCTATAGCCGTAACAGTCGCCGCAAACTCTGCCAACACTGACGCTTTCGGTCTTACACTGTCTGGCTAGCAGATCCTTGGCAGAAGCTCGCCGCTTGGTGGCGGCAGCAAAGTCTCTGTGCCAATTTCAGTCGTCATTATTACATGCCCCGGCATCTCTGACATCGCCTCACCTATTACCATTGCCCCCTCTGTGTAGTCGGAGCTGCGGAGTGCTGCGAGTACATCGTCAGCGGATTTTGCAGGAACGAACATCACAAGTCTGCCCTCGCAGGCCAGGTACAACGGCTCCAGACCCAGCATACCGGTGACACCCGCGACCTCAGAGTCGAGTGGAATGGACTCGGTGTCGAGCTTGACGCCCACATTGCTCTGGTCAGCAATCTCATATAGAACAGTCCCGACACCGCCGCGAGTCGCATCGCGAATGACGTGGATATCCGGAGCTGCATCGAGAGCTGCATGAACTGCGCTCCATAGAGGTGCACAATCGCTTGTCACGTTGGCCTCCATGCCATAGCGATCTCGCTCAAGCAGGATAGTGCAGCCGTGACGGCCTATATCGCCGGTGACTATAATCTTGTCACCGGGCTTGGCATTTGTACCGGTCGGGTTCACACCTTCAATTATCTCACCGACTCCGGTCGTCGTGATGAACACACCGTCAACCTGTCCCCTCCCTGCAACTTTAGTATCTCCGGAAACGATTGAAATTCCAACCTCGTGAGCCGTCTTGGCCATAGCGGCAGCGATGCGGTCGAGCTTCGCCAGGGGGAAGCCTTCCTCGATTACGAAAGCGCATGAGATATACAGCGGCTTTGCACCCATGCACGCCAGGTCGTTGACAGTGCCGCAGATGGAGAGCTTACCGATGTTTCCGCCGGGGAACTCTGCCGGAGATACGATAAATCCGTCTGTTGACATTGCCATCCTGCCGGTTGGCGACGGCAGAACCGCAGCGTCGTCAGAAGTCAAGTATTCGTTGTCAAAATATTTTTTAAAAATCCCGCCAATCAGATCGGATGTCTGCTTGCCACCTGCTCCGTGAGCCAGAGTTATTATCTGTTCCATATGTCGCCTCCGTATTTATAGAACGCCGAGCACGCGCCCTCGCCGGACACCATGCACGCACCGATTGGATGCTCAGGCGTACAGCCCTTGCCGAACACCTTACAGTCATACGGCTTAAATTTGCCGAGCAGCACCTCGCCACACCTGCAGGCAGGATTCGGTGTGCCTTCAAGCTCGGGCAAATCAAACTTTACGCGCGCGTCATATTCCGAATATTCGGATCTAAGCTTTAGCCCGGAATTCTTGATAACTCCAAGTCCGCGCCATTCCGAATCGCACGGCTCCATCAGTGAATCGACCAGCTTGCGAGCAGTCGGACTACCCTCTTCGGTGACTACTGCCGGATAGCAATTCAGCGCAAACGGTTCTCCTTCTTCGACCTTTTTGATTATGGCTGCAAGCGCAACCAGTACCTCAGATCCTGTAAATCCGGCGACTACACCGGAAATACCATACTCATCCCGCAGCCTGTAGTAATCCGCCATGCCGGTCATCGTACTGACATGACCCGGATACAGGAACGCATCCGCACTTCCCTTGAGCGCCAGATACGCATTGAACATCGTTTTATTGGCAGTTAAAATCGAGAAATTCTGCACCCCGGTCCTTTGTGCTTCGCGCACAGATATCACACTGCCCGGTGTAGTGGTCTCAAATCCGACTGCAAGGAACACGACCTGCTCATCGGGATGTTTCTTCGCATACTCAAGCGAGTCGAGCGGCGAGTATACGACATTTACCTTTGCCCCCTTGCTGCGCGCTCCTGCCAGGCTCATCTCCGTTCCGGGAACTCTGATCAGATCACCAAAGGTCGTGATTGTCACGTGCTTGTCCAGAGCCAACATCACCGCCTCATCTATATACGATATAGGCGTAACGCAAACCGGGCAGCCCGGTCCCGAGATCAGCTCTATACTGTCCGGCAGCAGTCTCCTGATGCCAAGCTTAAAAATCTCATGCGTATGCGTCCCGCACACCTCCATGATGCGGAGTTTTGATCCGTTATACTTTGATCCGTTATACGAAGTAATAATGTCACGTGCCTTTGTGGCACTCTCGTTAATTGGCATCTATTTCCTCCATGACCGAATCAGCTTCTGCAGCATCATCGCCTGCAATCCTGGCAATTGCAAGTCCCGCATGTACCATGACGTAGTCTCCGGGAGCAAGATCGGAAATCAGCTCCGCCGAGACGCGCCTCTTGACACCGCCGGCGTCAATAACAGCCATATTATCTTCAATATTGGCAACCTTTGCTCTTAATCCCACGCACATAAGTGCACCTCCATCATTTTGTCATCTAATTCTATTGTACCCTAATTAGCTCTATAACTCCGATACACCCTGATTGACTCTATAACTCTGATTGGCTCTGATTCTCAAGTGCAGCTATTCCTGCTGCTGCCTGTCCGAGAGCTATACCGCCGTCATTGGTCGGCACCATAGAGTGCTTGAGTACTCTGAATCCTTCGCGCCTCAAGCCTTCATCTACCAGCCTCAGCAGCAGCAGGTTTTGGAACACGCCGCCTGACAGCGCTACTACATCGGTGGCTGTTCTGGTGCGCTGGTAGCAGCACGACATTATAATCATATCAGCCAGCGCCTTATGGAAGAAATAAGCTAGCTGATCTATATCCTGGTCGGACAGTCGCCTTGCCGCCAGCTCCATGAGCAAGGTGTCTGTACACAGCTCGAATCGGTCTTGATCGATGTTGATCAGCCTGCCCGCATATGGGGCGAGGCTGATTCCTTGTGCTTCGGCGCGTTCGGCTGCGAACTGGAGCGCCATTGAAGCCTCGCCTTCGAAGGTGCCGGCTGCCTTGATCCCGAGCACTGCGCTGACTGCATCAAAGAGTCTGCCGGCACTTGTCGACTTGACTGTATTGACGTTGTTGCCGAGCATGAAGTCGATGCTGCGTCTGCCCTGCGCATCGCCGAGCCCGAGCGTCGCGGCGATGCGTCCGGCCGGCTCACTTCCGAGCGCTGTGCTGATTATTGAGTAGGCAATCCGCCATCCTTCCCTGGATGCGATGTCCCCGCCGGCATGCATGAACGGCGTGATATTTCCAACCCTTTCAAAGCTATTTGCATCACCCAGCAAAAACTCTCCGCCCCATATCGTACCGTCCGGTCCATAACCGGTCCCATCAAAAGTCACTCCAAGAGCAGTGCCCTCATACTCGTTTTCTGCCATGCATGCAACCATGTGCGCATGGTGGTGCTGAACCTCCATAACCGGTACTCCTTCCCGCTCTGCTATCACTTTCGCCATCTCACTCGTATTATATCCGGGGTGCATGTCGCTCACTATCATCTCAGGTTTAATCTCAAAAAGTCTTTCCATCCTACGCACTGCTGCATCAAATGCCCGAACGCTCCTCATATCAGCCATATCTCCGATATATGGCGATGGATAATATAACCCTTTTGCACTTAGGCAAAAGGCGTTTTTGAGTTCCCCCCCTATCCCGAGTACCGCGTGATTACTTTCTTCCTTTGCAACAATCGGTAATGGCGAATATCCTCTGGAACGCCTGATCATATACGGTCTATGGTCATAAAATGCCATTACGGTATCGTCGGCTCTAATGCGAATTTCCCTGGAGTTTGAGAGTATTATATCGCACATTGGCGCCAAGTACCCTGATGCCTCTTCATCATTCATGCAGATTGGGGCTCCTGAAGGGTTGCCGCTAGTCATCACCAGCACATCCGAAATCGGCTCATCCCCCGGATAATCGAAGAGCAGCATATGCACCGGTGTGTACGGCAGCATAACCCCCAGGTTAGGATTGTGTGGGGCTACTGATGCTGCAACTCTAGTTCCCTGAACTGATTGTTCCTCATTATCAGTCACCGAAATATCATGCTTCTGAAGCTCTATGCCTGAACTCAGTCTCTCAGATTTCTTAGGTATCAGTATGATCGGTTTCTGCGGTCCGGTAAGCAGCGTCATCATCTCCGCCTCCGGCTCACATTCGCGCGCAACCACATCCGGATCCCGCATCATCACAGCAAACGGCTTCATCGGGCGCGCCTTCAGCTGTCTGAGGCGCCGAACCGCTGCTTCATTCGCGGCGTCGCAGCACAGATGAAACCCTCCAATCCCCTTGATAGCAGCGATGCCGCCGGATCTAATCACAGCCCTGGTCCTGAGCAGAGCCGCCGTGCCATATTCCTTAGCACGCGGCCTGTAGATTCCGGCCTCGGATTCGGCACCCTGCTTGATATGAGCATCAGCTTGTGCCGCATCACATTCTACGGTGTGCGGACTAACCGCTCCGACTTCGGCCACGCCGCCGAGTGTGTAGAGCTCCGGCCCGCAATCATTGCAGCATACAGGCTGTGCGTGATACCGCCTCGAATTCATATCCGTATATTCATGATTGCAGTCCTCGCACATAGGAAAATCGGCCATGCTGGTTTTATCTCTATCATAAGGCATAGAATCCAGAATTGTTAATCTGGGACCGCACTGTGTGCAGTTGATAAAGGGATGCAGATATCTCCTGTCATCAGGATTGTACAGCTCTCTGGCGCAATCAGGGCAGATGGCAATATCAGGAGATACAAATATCTGACCTTCCTCATGCTTGCTCTCTAATATTTTGAATCCGGATCCTGCGTTATTGTTCTTAGCCGCACCTCTCTGCCCCGTTATCAGCTCAGGTGCCGGAGCACCGTTCTCGGGCTCAAGCGTCTTCACCTTGACCTTGACAATCGCAGATCTCTCAGGAGCCTCTGCCTCCAGTGCATGAATAAACTCATCTATTACATCTACTGTAGCAGAAGCTGCAATTTCAACATAAGAACCCTTGTTACAGACGCTTCCGGATATTTGATATCTATCTGCAAGCCTATTGACAAATGGTCTGAAGCCTACTCCCTGCACTATTCCATAAAGCCTAATAAGTTTGGTTATCAATTACAGCACCTCTCCGGCCTTCTCCCAGTACTCGGCGTCAGAGTCTGCGGAATAAAGTGAAGCGGATATAGCGAAATGCGGCAGGCTGAGGAATGTTCCTTGCCAGCCGGGCAACGCTCTTTTAAGTAGCGGATCGCCAATGACCATATCGTATCCGCGAGCTTCCACAAGCTTCATGAGATCATCCTCTTCGTTCAGCTTTACATCCGAGTCGAATCTAACCTCCTTATTCAGCATGAACCAGCTCGCAACATCCACCGATTCAAGCGAAGAGTCGGAATCAGTATCAAGCACAACGCTCCTTAGCGAATTTGCAAGAACCTGCTGGTGTATTATCAGCACCCTTGTCGGATTATGGCTGCATACCCTTGCGGCAAAGTCTTGCAATCGAGCCTCGGGCAGCGGATATCGTATCTCGTACGGAACTCCGAATCTATCTCGAAGCCATCGAGCCGCCTTGATTCCACCGGGAGATACGACGATATTCCTGTTCACGCGAGCCGCTTTGCCAACAGCTGCGAGGTCATCGTTGATACCGTATATGACCGGATTTTCGATTCCCATCTCCGCAAGCGCTGCCAGCATATCTGAATAATCGCCGCTTCCCGGCGTATCCAGCGGTGTAAAGCCTATCACCCCGACGGTTCTATTATTTCTATTGCATACGTCACCCGCATCCCGATTTGTTAAATGCAATCGGCCTACACAACCTGTTCTATTACCTCTACTGCATACGTCATTCGCAGCGCTTACCGGCGCCTCCACATTTGAATCAGTATCGGCATTGGTTCCGTCCTCGACCGGTTCATCAGCTGACAATCCTGCTGCTTCCATCGAACTCCCTGACTTCAGTGCCTTTGCTCCGGAGCCGCCGTTTTCCGGCACGTAACTTTTGAACAGCTGCAAAAAAGCCTTGCTTATACCATCGTCATAGAGGTCGATTCCGTTCGTCTCGACCGACACGACAGGAAGCCCGTAATCCTCTTCCATCAGCCTCTTGAGCGCCCTGTAATCCGTCGCAATCACCGACGGAACCGGTGTCCCGATCAGTCCGACGAACTTAGCATCCACATCTCGCAATGCATCCTTGGTCTTCTTGATCAGGAGCTCGTCGCGTCCGAGAATCGCATCCAGGTCTCTGAGTCCGGCACTGAAAATCGCGCTCTTCTCCTTCTCCCAGCGCGGCTCGTCATATCCGCAGATATTACCGACACAACCGCCGGCATCCATTATTATCAGCATTCCGCCATAGTGGAACAGCACCGAAACTGCTCCCGACTGATCCGGTGTGAACGGCGATAGATATTTCCTAAGCCCTTTCATCAGCGAGCCTCCTCTCTACCGCCTCGACAAAGTGGACCAGTCCTTTGTAGCCAAACGGCTGAATCTCGTCATTCCAATGCACATTTATCGATTCAGGATAGTAGAACTGTGCGTCAATTCCAATAGATATATCGACCTTTTCACTGCCATCATAGTTCATCATCGTCGGAGACAACGTCGAATATACCTTTAACTCCGGATTGAGCTCTGCGAGTTCGTTGATAAACGGGAAGTCATCGCCACTTATATTTGCAAAAACTGCCTTGACGCGCAGCCCCAGCTTTTCGAGTGCAAGTGCCATCTCGATAGAATTTCCATTTACTACCTGACCTATTGCAAAAGTCCTGCCCCCGCACTCCCCCTGCAGCCTCGCGCAGGCATCATTCGCCTCGTTGTAGTATTCCGAATCATCGATAGCACTTCCGAGGGCCGCAGCAAAAAGCGCATATTGACGGCGAATTCTATCTATTTCATACAGTCTGCTTAGCTCTGCATATGGTATTCCCAATCTCGCCTCCAGCGCAAACGCAGCCTTCCTTGACTCAGGATTTAATATCAGGTTGAAGTCGGCTCCGCCCATCTCCATATAATCATCGAGGGTTGTCTTCCTCCCTACCTCATGGATTGTCTTTACTCCAAGCTGTCCGAGGATATCATATAGCTCCGAATCGTCTTCGAGATGGGTGAAATTCCCGAGCAGATTAACAGTCCCGCCTATTGGCTTTCGCTTCTCGAGCAGTGAGTAGATAGCTTCCCTTACCGCAACCATAGGTGGATTTTTGCCTTCGCGCATAAGCGCATACATATATGTAGGAACAACATGAATTCCTGTTCGCTCTTCAGCCTTGCGACAGACACGTTCCAGGTCGGTTCCGAGGAGTGCATCCACGCATGTGATGCAGATGACCACAACCTTGGGCTTGACCTCGCACACCTCGCAGATTTCCTCTATTGCATGCGGTATATCGGTGAGGTGACGCCCTGTGACCAGATCGGTTTCGCTCATTTGGAGGAAGAACATCCTGTCGCTGTAGCCGCCCTCGTCCGCGAGAATCGTGGTGTTACGGCCGCAGCATGCCGGTGCAACGACCAGCATCACCGATTCCGGTATCACGAGTCCTGCCCGCTTGACGCCGAAGCCCTGCGCACCGGGAGAATTATATGTCAGCGTCGCCGGTGAGCTGTACACCAGGTGCTCGTTGCCAATCAGTTCAGATGGGATCGTACCTGCCGCAGCGAGTTCTCCGATAGTTGTATAGTAAGCATCTCTCGCCATTACGCGTTCTCCTTGATCAGATAGTCTGAGAGCGCCATAAATCTCTTGGCGATATCAGAATCCGGATTGCCTTCGACGACAGTCTTGCCCTGATCCTCCCAGTCGATGATTTCCTGACTGCGAGGAATCTCTCCGACGATCGGAACGCCGGCCTCATCCGCAAAGGCCTGTACCTTCTCTGTCTCGTGCTCGACGTTCCTGTGGTTGAGCACGATGCCCTTCACCTTGGCATATCCGCGGTCTGCAAAATTATCAACAGCCGTCTTGATGTTGTTGGCAGCATAGAGAGCCATCCTCTCTCCCGAGGTTACGATGAGTATATCCTCCGCGAAGCCCTCTCGGATAGGGGCCGCAAAGCCTCCACAGACAACGTCTCCCAGCACATCGTACAGCACTACGTCCGGCTCGAACCTGCCAAACACATCCAGGTCGTCAATCAGATTGAACGTCGAGATTATTCCTCTTCCGGCACATCCGATCCCCGGCGTCGGACCCCCGGTCTCGATGCACTTCACTCCGCCAAAGCCGGTCTTGACCATTTCGTCAATCGTCGGTTCATCGTCGTTTTCTCTCATAAAGTTCATGACCGGCATCAGCGGCTCACCGCCGAGCAGATTGATTGTCGAATCCGCCTTCGGATCGCAGCCAATCTGAAGCACCTTATAGCCTTTAACTGCAAAAGCTGCCGCGAGGTTGGCTGTAACCGTTGATTTTCCAATGCCGCCCTTGCCATATATAGCCACTTTAATCATTTATCCCCCTACACAAAAAGACTTCAACCACTTGGGCAGAAGTCTCCGAAAACAAGCTCTTCCCACACGGTGCCCGTTGTGGTCAGTCCGCATTTAATTATTGAAATTATACTATCGCATTCGATTACACGCAACTAAAGGTATTTTAATCACAATCATTTACAATTTTTTACCCCACTGATAAAATATTTTTAAATATCGTATCTCAAAGCAAGTAGTAACATGAAGCTGTAAGCTTTTGAGATATAATTGTGTTTACCAAGGAAGTAATTTCTATGAAAAGAATTGCAATATACGGTAAAGGCGGTATCGGTAAGTCGACCACCGTCTCCAACATGTCCGCTGCACTGGCCGGGCAGGGATACACGGTCATGCAGATTGGCTGCGATCCGAAGGCGGATTCAACTATCAGCTTGCGCCGGGGACGTGAACTCACCCCGGTTCTCGATACATATAGAGATAAAGTCAAGGATATTGAACTCGAGGACATGTACACGATCGGATATAACGGAGTAATCTGCGTCGAGGCCGGAGGTCCGACTCCCGGTATCGGGTGCGCGGGTCGCGGGGTAGCAAAAGCCTTGGATTTACTAAAGCAAAGGAACTTCGAACAGGTGCTCCATCCGGATGTAGTCTTCTATGATGTTCTCGGTGACGTAGTCTGCGGCGGATTCTCCATGCCGCTACGCCGGAACTATGCTGACGATGTATATGTAATTTCATCGGGTGAACAGATGGCCATATATGCAGCCATGAATCTCGGCCTTGCTATGGAGAATTTCAAGCGCCGCGGTCACAACGGACTGTCGGGTATCATCGCCAACAAGCGCAGCGTCCACGGTGAGGACGAGAAGCTGCAGACACTCAGCGAGGATCTCGAGTGTCCGATAGTCGGAGTTATCGAGCACAGCATGGTTGTAAAAAAAGCGTCTGACGACGCACTCACGGTCGCCGAGGCATATCCGAGTGACCCGATGGTGGATGTTTACACGAAGATCGCACTGGATTTAATAAACAGGGAGTAAAAATGCTGATTGATCTACACAAGCCCGATTTAAGCAAGGCACAGGTGCGGCTGGGAGACCTTAACACGCTGACACCGTTCCCGCGCAAGCTCGAATACTCATGTCCCTCACGCGGCGGATGGACGATTGCGCACACACCGATGATCATACCGGGTTCTCATATGATATATATCGGAGCGTCTGCCTGTCTGCGCGGAGTAGTGCTATCGGCTGCAGAATACGAGGGCCTCGACAGATACTCGATGGTGATGATTGAGGAGAAGGACATCCTCAGCGGCCAGATGGAGGAGCTGTTCATCGAGGGTGTTACAGATATACTGAATAAGCTGGAGCACAGGCCAACATGCGTGCTGCCGTTCACCGGCTGCATCCACTACTTTTTGGCTACGGATATCGAATATATCTACGACGAGCTGTCAGCTCGCTTCCCGGATATAGACTTCATATCCGCGCAGATGACGCCGACCATGAAGCTTAACGACCACACTCCTGAAGAGGATATGTGCCGCTCGATGTATCTGTGCATCGAGGAGCAACCGCTAAACGGCAAAGTAGTGAATTTCATCGGTGACAGCTTCCCGATCGCCACTACCGGCGACCACATGAAGCTGCTGCATAAGCACGGTTTTCACACTCATGACCTGGCAGCTATGGATGATTATGCAGAATACAAGGCTATGGGAGAGAGCTTTCTCAACATCTATTCCCTGCCTATCGCAGCATGGTCGGCGGCATGTCTCGAGGAGAGACTCGGACAGCAGTTCATCTATATGCCATACACGTATATTTATGACGAGATAGACCGTGACATGACCAGGCTTGCAGCTGTGCTGGATGTCGAAGCTCCTGACCTCACCGATATGCGAACAGAGGCTGAAGAATCTCTTGCAAATGCACTGTCGATTGTAGGTAATACCCAGATCGGGATAGATTATATGAGTACGCCGCGCTTTCTCAGTCTGGCAAGACTGCTGCTGTCTCACGGCTTCAATGTCACCGAGATTTACGGTGACAGCCTTACCCCGGACAGCATGCCCGATCTGGAGTGGCTGAAGCAGCATTATCCGGACATACCGCTCAAGGCTACACAGGATTTCCGCGCTCGCTTCTACCCTCGAGACGAGGAAGCGGACGGCAAGGTTATCGCTATCGGTCAGAAGGCTGCGTATTTCATGGGTACCGGACATTTTGTAAATATGATTACCAACAACGGTCGGTACGGTTATGATGCTATCAAGAGTTTAGCTGCTGAGCTCATAGACGCATACGAAAACGAGAAGGATACGAAATCCATCATACAGGTCAAGGCTTGGGGGTGCTCGGCATGAAGCATGTAGCGAGAGTTTTATCTACATATTCGGCAGACCTGTTTGGTGTCTGTTCTGTACTGTACGAGCTGGGCGGTCTGGTCGTTATGCACGATGCTTCGGGCTGCAATTCAACCTACAACACACACGACGAGCCGCGCTGGTACGACATGGACAGCATGATCTATATCTCGGGTCTCATCGAGAACGATGTCATACTCGGCAACGATGAGAAGCTGATATGCGATGTGGTTGAAGCCGCAAACGAGACTCATCCAAAGTTCATAGCTATCTCGGCGGCTCTCATCCCGCTCTTCATGAGCACTGATATGAAGGGAATAGCGCGTATAATCGAGAAGCGAACGGGAATTCCGACCTTCGGATTTACAACCAACGCCATGGACACATACGTGCTCGGCGGCAATATGGTCTATGAGGAGCTGCTGGATAGATTCTGTCCTCCGCCTGCAAAGCTTGAGGAAGGTGAAAACAGCTGCGCATCACAAGAATCTGCTGCGCCGGGTGGATCGGCTGCATCGAATGTACCAATTGCGCCGCTTGTCCCGGCTGAAATGCCGGCTGCACCTTCAGCTTCGCTCTCTGTCAACCTGCTCGGCATAACTCCGCTTGACTTCTCGGTGGTCGGAAACGTAGAAGCCCTGAATAAGTATTTTGCAGACAGGAACATCCGCGTCAACTGCTGCATGACCATGGGCTGCACGCTCGAGGAAATAGCTCGAGCGCACATAGCGGATGTCAACGTCGTGTGCTCTTCACTCGCGATTTCAGGCGCACACGTGTTGCATGAGAAATACGGTACTCCTGCAGTTCTGGGACTGCCGACCGGGAAGTCTGCCGGCACGGAGCTGGAACGGCTAATAAGAGCATCGGCTGCGGACGACAGATCAAGAATACTAGGTACAAGCGCGCTCTACGATACACTTCCGTATGAATCTCACAGCAGAAGGTTCGGTGCCCAATATTCGCTCAAGAAGAGAGCAGGCAGCGGAACATGGATTATCGGCGAAGCAGTGAGCGCATCCGGCATCCGCTACGCTCTCGAGCATGATCTGGGCGTTCCAGACGTACATATACTATGCCCTACTCAGCTTGATGCACACGTACTCCGCTCCGGTGATGTGACTGTTCGCGACGAGGCTGATATAGAAGCTGTCCTGAACGGTGCTGCCACTGTGATTGCCGATCCTATATATCGGCGGATTCTGACGAAGGATGAAAACGGCAAGCTGCCACATTTTATAAATATGCCCCACGAAGCATATTCAGGCAGGATGTACAGGAGTCACATACCTGTATTTATAGGAGAGGAATTCACCGACTGGTTAGCCGAGAAGCTATCCGGTGCAGAGGAATTCATCGCTGTCAACGATATCATGAAGGTAAATAAGCCTTATAAGCAGAATAGGAAAGCGCAAGGTGCGGACGAAGCCCTCGAGCTCTAAGGCTCCGAATATACCTGCTTAAGATGATAGCCTGTCTGACAGCTTTCTTCCTGCTAAACGCCCTCAAAATAGATTTTCAGCTGAAAATAGATCTGTCCTCGGCCATGCCTATGACAGATCCGTTTTTCGTGGCATCAATCGTGATATCAATTATGATAAGATACAGCATTTTCAATAGGCTGTCGTCCAACGTGAGGAAACAGACTCTTACACCACTCATGTTACTTTATACTAGCTGTTTGTTACCTATAGCCACGATTTAATTGCACTATTCAGATTTGTGTACGTTTCCAATTCTTTCTTGCCTATTTTTATTCCGACATGGCTTGCCAATTTGCACAGCTTACTAAATATCTGATCTGATGTATACCCCGTATTAGTTGAAATATAACCATCCGTTATACAAGCAATATTATGTGCTGCAGTATTCCTTATGTTACATTCAACTCTCCTGATTTCATATATTGTTTTTATAATATTCGTATCCACAATTCCGGAATCCAATGACCTTATTATATCTGTATAATCACCTGTTGTTACAAAACGATCCTTTTCAAAATATAAACCACTGCCAATAATCGTTTCATCCTTATTAGCCTCGTTTGATACCCACTTAAGCGCATTCGAATCCTTTTGTCTGTAAGTTAGCTTGTTTAAGTCAATAACTCCGCTTGCTTGAATCACCTTCTCCATAAGTTTAAAGAATACCGGGGATAATGCCCTCATATAGTCAGCATATTCTTCCTTATATATCTTAATTTGCATTATCATAAGATATTCAAAGATATTCCAATGATCGCCTTGCTTAATAGGATAAATATCATAATTCGCAAATTTTGCTTTCTTATCACAAGTGCTCTTATCTAATTTAAGCCTCGCTGCGCCTGCCTCTATCAATGCTATAGCCTGTTCACTAATATGCTCCCTAACTCTAATAGCGACCTCAAGAGCGGCAACATAATTATATGCTTCAATATGTCTTTTAATAATACTCTTTCTAATTTCAACATTAAAATTGGTAACCGGTGATTCTTTACACCTGTTAATATGGTTCTCTTCATTATCAAGATTATATTCCCATTGAAGTGCCGGATCATAGTTGTTAACCAGATTGTTTTCATGAGTATTCTTCCCGTTTTCCGGTGCTACTACTTGAATCGGTATTAACTTCCTCTCATAGAATGATGCAAGATTCTGAAGCGAACTCTTCATAGCCGGCGTACCGGAAGAGACGTTCAAATAAATCTCATCTTTTTCTGTATGCTCATTGCATATTTTGTCCAAGATTTTCCTAAACTCAGCAGTAAAATAATCAAATAGCTGAACATGCTCAAGATCATCTTTCTGTATCCATTCGCATTCCATTTCGATACCCAGAAATTCTTGGATTTTATTTATGCAATATGAATATCTATGGTCCTTTTCTTCTTTATTGACAATATCTTTAGATAGATATAGATAAACCTTATCCGGTCTATACTCCCTAATTATATGCAGCATTGCCCCATCATAATTGTTTGTAATCGGATCCGTATTACCTATCGGTGAAAATAAAATTCTTGCCATACACTCTTCTCCTTTCAGTTACGGGTTATACAATAATTACTTCTTCTTCATATACACTGTACGACTCTCCAAATAATAAGACCTCATTACTGCTGTTTAAACGATATATTCGAACATTGTCTTCGTTGGTGATAATATTCTTAATTCCTTTTATAATTTCAAGATACTGAGTTCTATTGATTAATATTTCAAATGCAGATTTCTGTACTCTTACTCCATAGCTTTCAAGCAGCTTAACCATCTTACTGCGCCTTTTATTGTCAATTATATCGTAGATGATTAATACCAACTTCTTATCTGCATCCTCTATTAAATCAGTAAAGTCGTATTTTTCAACATTTACGCTTATCATCAGCGAATTACGATAGGCGCATATTCATTAGCATCCCCATTGATAATCGCAAGCCTCATCCTGTGACACTGTTCGTGCATTGCTTTACGCATAGTTCTTTCAGTTTGGTCATATAGAAGATAACGACTCGTTCTATTCATGGTCTTCTCAAATTTATTGATAAACTTTGACATCCCTTCTTTCGTAAGGAAAACTCCATTCCCATCTTCAGCATATTCAAAATGCTCGGGCTTAATCTCGTGTCCTTGAACCAAGCTAAGCACTGTTGAATCAACTATAACGCTTCGCCATTCTTCCATCAGGTCGGATATAAGCGCCGGCTGATTGGCATATGTCTTGTGAAATGCCGCATAATATGGCGATAATCCCTCATTCTCAGCCTTCGGGTATAACTCATACATAAGCAATGTATATCCGAGACTTAACATTGAATTAAATGGATCCATAGGCGGTCTGCGACTTCTTCCATTGAACTTAAATTCCGGATCCACTATCTCACTTAATGCAGAAAAATATGTTCTTGCAGCCATTCCTTCATACCCCAGTGTACTATGGATTATATCGGAATTTTCCGCTTTCTCGCGATATATTTTCATATCACATATAAGCCTCGACAATTTCGACACACTTTCTTTTGCGTAGCGTCTCAATACAATCTCTTGATTGCGAATCTTTGCCGATACTATACGCTTACATATCTCAAGACACAATTCATAATCCCTAAATGCATCAATTTGCTGCTCTAATACCTCTATTTTACGATGAGCTGTAGACTCAAGTCTTCCGAAATATTTGCCCCTACCTGAAAAAAAGCTGACCGATATACCATTAGTTAGGCAAAACTGTATACATTTTGCAGTCAAAATTGCATTACCAAATACACTGATACTTTCAACTGTCTCCTTGGGAATCGTTCTGATAAGATTATCTTTATTCTTGATAGTAATTCGTCCGCCATCTATACCAACAGAAGTCTCCCCGGTAGTAACATAAACGTGCGACATAATCCACCTCCATCATATATGCTTGCACAGTTATAAACTAATCTCCAACATCTCTTATTGATTCTATCCCACTACAATACTCTTTTCCATGTGTGAAAATAATTTTATCTATAAGATACTTATAATCATTAGAATTTGTAGTGCCGTCCCCTACCGGGGAACTAAGTTTCTATCAATTTTGGGTTATCGCATATGCATTAGGAGCAAGAGTTTTTGTCCCCTACCGGGGAACTAAGTTTCTATCTAGCTATAGATCCATGCATACAATAACAGAAGAGGTTTTCGTCCCCTACCGGGGAACTAAGTTTCTATCACCAAGTACTTCAGTCTGATTAAGTTCAATCGGCTGATTGGTTTTCGTCCCCTACCGGGGAACTAAGTTTCTATCAGCGTTTACAACAGTCAAAGACCGAGAAGAACGCAAACGTTTTCGTCCCCTACCGGGGAACTAAGTTTCTATCGGGTACATGCCTATGATGAAAACAGACAGACAATGGTTTTCGTCCCCTACCGGGGAACTAAGTTTCTATCGATAATATAGAAAGTGCTAAGATTGCTGACCTGGTGCTCTGTTTTCGTCCCCTACCGGGGAACTAAGTTTCTATCCAGGCTCTTGAGCGCATCTGTCGTCCTGCCCTTGGGTTTTCGTCCCCTACCGGGGAACTAAGTTTCTATCGTCGAATTGAAACTCGGAAGGAATCTAAGATGAAAGGTTTTCGTCCCCTACCGGGGAACTAAGTTTCTATCATACGGAAGAGTACAAACATTAGGCAGGGGTACTCCATTGTTTTCGTCCCCTACCGGGGAACTAAGTTTCTATCAGTAACTTCGCGGACTTGTTAGTACAGGCTGTCAAGTTTTCGTCCCCTACCGGGGAACTAAGTTTCTATCCTGACTGGCGAGTTACCTAAAGAAGTAATCTGGGATTGTTTTCGTCCCCTACCGGGGAACTAAGTTTCTATCCTAAAGGGTTTGATGAGTTCAATGCACCTATTGAACTCAGTTTTCGTCCCCTACCGGGGAACTAAGTTTCTATCAAACACCTGTAACTATTGTAAATGGAGAGAGAATAGTTTTCGTCCCCTACCGGGGAACTAAGTTTCTATCGGACTCCTTATATTTGATAGCATTGCAACCTTAGTTGTTTTCGTCCCCTACCGGGGAACTAAGTTTCTATCATATTACGATTGACACCGAAACCGCCAACAGTCTTGGTTTTCGTCCCCTACCGGGGAACTAAGTTTCTATCAAAACCTATTGGAACGATACAATAAAATTAGACCAGTTTTCGTCCCCTACCGGGGAACTAAGTTTCTATCATGATATCAGTGTAACATTAGGACCAGCATATGGGTTTTCGTCCCCTACCGGGGAACTAAGTTTCTATCAAAGGAATCAAAAGCATTATACCCAGAATATAATATGTTTTCGTCCCCTACCGGGGAACTAAGTTTCTATCAAGCACGAATTACCGAGTGGAAAAATAATAAGGTTTTCGTCCCCTACCGGGGAACTAAGTTTCTATCATTACTGTAAGTGTGAGTGTAAATCCGAGACCCAGTTTTCGTCCCCTACCGGGGAACTAAGTTTCTATCATATAAAACAGGCAGCTACTGATGAAAAGGGAAACTTGTTTTCGTCCCCTACCGGGGAACTAAGTTTCTATCGAGGTTGTAGATGACATCAGTCGAAGTGACCTTCTTGTTTTCGTCCCCTACCGGGGAACTAAGTTTCTATCCAATTTTTGAGTATTTAACGAATGTCATCTCACGTTTTCGTCCCCTACCGGGGAACTAAGTTTCTATCTGTTCGGCGCAAAGCTCGAAGGAGCGGTTCTCGAGAATGTTTTCGTCCCCTACCGGGGAACTAAGTTTCTATCTCTTTACAATACATTTAGAGATAATGCATTGTGGTTGAGTTTTCGTCCCCTACCGGGGAACTAAGTTTCTATCAAAACGCTAACTCGGAGAATCTGGTAATGACTAGTTTTCGTCCCCTACCGGGGAACTAAGTTTCTATCTACCATGAAAACTACTAATTTCAACACAAATACTAGTTTTCGTCCCCTACCGGGGAACTAAGTTTCTATCAATATAGAAAGTGCCAAAATTGCTGACATAGTGCTGTGTTTTCGTCCCCTACCGGGGAACTAAGTTTCTATCTCAAAGACGATACCGGAAGCTATAAAGGCAAGCAAAAGTTTTCGTCCCCTACCGGGGAACTAAGTTTCTATCTGGTTTTAGTCTGCTTAACAATCTCAAACTTACCAGTTTTCGTCCCCTACCGGGGAACTAAGTTTCTATCTACTGCGGAAAACCTTATGCGGAACGGCATGAAGGTTTTCGTCCCCTACCGGGGAACTAAGTTTCTATCTCAGCAAACTAATCGAATATGCGAATGAATCACAGTTTTCGTCCCCTACCGGGGAACTAAGTTTCTATCTATGTGCAATGCTTCTTTCATAAAGTTAGTTATTGAAGTTTTCGTCCCCTACCGGGGAACTAAGTTTCTATCAAAAGTTTAAAATTTCTATTGACAAGTTATAACTCAGTTTTCGTCCCCTACCGGGGAACTAAGTTTCTATCTGGCAAAGGCTGCTAATTAGAGGTGGCTTAGGCAAAGTTTTCGTCCCCTACCGGGGAACTAAGTTTCTATCTCTCATTTAATTTAAACTTTAGCCTTTGCATCTTTTGTTTTCGTCCCCTACCGGGGAACTAAGTTTCTATCGCTATGATAGTCAATGTAAGGTACTTAACAAGATACAGTTTTCGTCCCCTACCGGGGAACTAAGTTTCTATCTATAATACCAAATAACAAGGTAATTAAAGATTTTGGTTTTCGTCCCCTACCGGGGAACTAAGTTTCTATCATGCAAATGACTTTGATGAAAGTGACATCGCTAGAGGTTTTCGTCCCCTACCGGGGAACTAAGTTTCTATCTCTGAAGATATACAGGAATGAACAAGACCCTGACTATGTTTTCGTCCCCTACCGGGGAACTAAGTTTCTATCTTATTGCTTCCAGGATTACTAATTGGAGTAATATCTGGGTTTTCGTCCCCTACCGGGGAACTAAGTTTCTATCACTATGAAAATATAATTGTATTTTAGGAGGAGTATTGTTTTCGTCCCCTACCGGGGAACTAAGTTTCTATCA
>ERZ773028.334-NODE-334-length-39584-cov-6.301171_pt1 | contig 39584 bp, 37 predicted proteins | sample MGYA00511123_ERZ773028 | MGnify/ENA primary metagenome ERZ773028 (study PRJEB29015, sample SAMEA2738134) | human oral metagenome | biome: human oral; feature: human-associated habitat; material: saliva | place: China | collected 2206 ... | reverse complement strand
TTCAAATGAAATTCCGAACGGTTCTCTTAATTTAAGGGACTTATGTCACAGCCCCCTCTTATAAAAAATGCGCCCCCCGAGAGTCGAACTCGGATCTCGAGAACCGGAATCTCACGTGCGATCCATTACACTAAGGGCGCGTCAACAAATATTATATTATCTTACTTTAGCAATAATTGCAACAATAAATTTTTATTTTAAGAATGATAACGTTTTCACAAGAAAAATCAAACTTTTCAGGTCAATTAGATAGACAAGTTAGTGAAATGTGAGTATTATTAATACCGTAAGGTTGTAATTGCTAAATCATGATCTGGTATAGATGCTTAATACTACTTAAGTGTGGTTAGTATCGTATAAATGTGATTGAATTAGCAAAGACACTAATTATGTTTTTCCTAAAGGAGGAAATTGCAGTATGACTGTAAAGATTGGTATTAATGGTTTCGGCCGTATTGGTCGTTTGGCATTCCGTCGTATTCACGAACTCAACACTGATGACATTGAAGTTGTTGCTATCAACGACTTGACTTCACCAGAAATGTTGGCTTACTTACTTAAGTACGATTCAACTCAAGGTCGTTTTGATGGCGAAGTTTCATCAACTGACAAGGGTATCGTTGTTGATGGTAAGGAATACCCTGTATACGCAGAACGTGACGCACGTAACATTCCTTGGGTAAAGAACGATGGTGTTGACTTTGTCCTTGAATGTACTGGTTTCTACACTTCTGCAGAAAAGTCACAAGCTCACTTGGATGCCGGCGCAAAGCGTGTTCTTGTTTCTGCACCTGCTGGTAACGTTCCAACTGTTGTTCCTGGTGTTAACTTGGATACTTTGAAGCCTGAAGACAAGATTGTTTCAGCTGGTTCATGCACAACTAGTTGTCTTGCACCAATGGCTTACTGGTTGAACAAGAACTTCGGTATCAAGGTTGGTACTATGACTACTGTTCACGCTTACACTGGTAGCCAAGCTGTTCTTGACCAACCACGTAGTAAGAAGTTCCGTAACAACCGTGCTGCTGCTGTTAACACTATTCCTCACTCAAGTGGTGCTGCTAAGGCTATCGGTCTTGTTATTCCTGAATTGAACGGTAAGCTTTCAGGTCACGCACAACGTGTTGCTGTTCCTACTGGTTCATTAACTGAACTTGTTGCTATCTTGAACAAGAAGGTTTCAGTTGATGAAGTTAACAGTGCAATGAAGAAGGCTGCTGAAAACAACCCTGCTTACGGTTACACTGAAGACCCAATTGTTTCAAGCGATATCATTGGTTCTACTTTCGGTTCAGTATTTGACCCATCACAAACCGAAATCATGGAAGGCGAAGATGGTACTCAATTAGTTAAGACTGTTGCTTGGTACGACAACGAAAATGGTTTCACTTGCAACATGATCCGGACTTTGCTTCACTTTGCTGAACTTTAATCCGAAGCGCTGAAATATTAGCGGTATAAAAAGGTGGGAGGAGGAGACTCCGACCACCCTTTTTCTTAACAGAGAAGGAGGAAACATAATTTATGGCAAAATTAACTGTTGAAGATTTACCATTAAGTGGTAAAAAAGTTTTAATGCGGGTCGACTTTAACGTTCCAATTAGTGACGACGGTACTAAGGTTGAAGATGACAACCGGATCGTTGCTGCTTTACCAACTATTAAGTACGTTATTGAACATGGCGGTAAGGCTATTCTGTTCTCACACCTTGGCCGGATTAAGAAGGAAGAAGACAAGCCTGCTAAGTCTTTGAAGGCTGTTGCTGAACGTCTTTCTGAATTACTAGACAAGCCCGTTAAGTTTGTTCCAGTTACTGAAGGTAAGGAACTAGAAGATGCTATTAACGAACTTAAGGATGGCGAAGTATTGCTTGTTCAAAACACTCGTTATGAAGATGTTAAGGACGGCGAATACGTAAAGCGCGAATCTGGTAATGATCCTGAATTAGGTAAGTACTGGGCTTCATTAGGTGACGTTTACGTTAACGATGCATTCGGTACAGCTCACCGGAAGCACGCTTCTAATGTTGGTATTGCTACTAACATGCCAGGTAAGGCCGCTGCCGGCTTCTTGATGGAAAAGGAAATCAAGTTCTTAGGTGACGCCGTTGATAATCCACAACGTCCATTTGTTGCTATTCTTGGTGGTGCTAAGGTATCAGACAAGATTGGTGTTATTGATAACCTTCTTGACAAGGCTGACAAGATTATCATTGGTGGTGGAATGGCTTACACATTCTACGCTGCTAAGGGTATTAAGACTGGTGACTCACTTGTTGAAAAAGACAAGATTGATGTTGCCAAGAAGATCCTTGATAAGGCTGGCGATAAGATCGTTCTCCCAATTGACAATGTTGTAGCTGACAAGTTTGATAACGATGCCAACACTAAGGTTGTTGAAGGCGACATTGACGATGGCTGGATGGCTCTTGATATTGGTCCTAAGTCTGTTGAAGAATTCAAGAATGTTTTGAAGGATGCTAAGACAGTTGTTTGGAATGGACCAATGGGTGTCTTTGAAAAGCCTAACTTTGCTAAGGGAACTCTTGAAGTAGGTAAGTTCCTTGGTACTTTGAATGATGCAACCACAATTGTTGGTGGTGGTGACTCTACTGCCGCTGTTAAGCAATTAGGTGTTGCTGATCAACTCACCCACATTTCTACTGGTGGTGGGGCTTCATTAACCTACCTTGAAGGTAAGACTTTGCCAGGAATTGCTGCAATTTCTGAAAAGTAATATATAATAAAGCGGAATGGTTGAAACGGGACCATTCTGCTTTTTGCGGTTTAAAGGAGTGATTTTGATGAGGGTGCCAATTATCGCTGGCAATTGGAAAATGCATAAAACGGTAGCTGAATCAGTTGATTTTGTTAAAAAAATAAAGGATCAGCTACCACCAGCAGAACAGTTGGAAACTGCACTAGCCGGGCCAACATTATCGTTAGTTTCAATGAAAGAAGCTGCTGCAGGCTCTCCACTGAAAATCGCTGCTGAGAACTGCTACTATAAAAATGAGGGTGCATATACCGGTGAGACAAGCCCATACGCCCTTTACCAAGCAGGAATTCACCATGTGATTCTTGGGCATTCGGAGCGTCGGAAGTATTTTCATGAAACTGACGAAATCGTCAACAAAAAAATTAAAGCAGCATTAGCAGACCATCTTTGCCCGATCGTATGTTGTGATGACACAATGGGACGACGAACAGCAGGGAAAAAAGTTCATTGGGTTGTAAACCAAATTCTTTACGATGCCAAGGGACTTTCAAGCGACGAAATTAGGCACGTTACAATTGCTTATGAGCCAAGTTGGGCAATTGGAACTGGTCAGAGCGCTGACCCTGATGAAGCTGAAGAGGGGTGTTACCTAATTCGGCAGACGGTAGCTTATATGTATGGGAATGACGTTGCTAATGATGTTCGAATCCTTTATGGAGGAAGCGTAACAACTAGTAATATCAATGCTTTAATGTCAAGTCAGGATATTGATGGGGTTCTTGTAGGTGGTGCGAGCCTGGATCCTGAAACATTTTTAAAATTAGTTAACCACTAAATGCTTGTTTTTGGTTGCACAAAATAATACAATATTAATGAAATAGCGCGATTGCTATCGAATTTAAGACAGAGGAGAGATTCATCAAATGTCACTTATTACAGATATTTACGCACGTGAAGTTCTTGATTCACGTGGTAACCCTACAGTTGAAGCTGAAGTATATACTGAAGCTGGTGGTGTTGGCCGTGGAATCGTACCTTCAGGTGCCTCAACTGGTGAACACGAAGCCGTTGAATTACGTGACGGTGATAAGAACCGTTTTGGCGGTAAGGGAGTATTAAAGGCCGTTGCTAATGTTAACGACGTTATTGCTAAGGAAATTGTTGGTATGGAAGTTACCGACCAAATTGCAATTGACAAGGCAATGATTAAGTTAGACGGTACTCCAAACAAGGGTAAGTTAGGTGCTAACGCTATTTTGGCCGTTTCACTTGCTGCTGCCCGTGCTGCTGCTGACGAATTACAAGTTCCTCTTTACAACTACCTTGGTGGTTTCAATGCTCACGTATTGCCAACACCAATGATGAACGTTATCAACGGTGGTGCCCACTCTGATAACAAGGTTGACTTCCAAGAATTCATGATCATGCCAGTTGGTGCACCAACTGTTCGTGAAGCAATTCGTTGGGGTTCAGAAACTTTCCACGCTTTGAAGAAGGAATTGGAAGCAGCTGGTAAGGTAACTTCTGTTGGTGACGAAGGTGGATTTGCTCCTGACTTCGCTAACAACGAAGAACCATTCGAATACTTGATCAAGGCTATCAAGGATGCTGGTTACAAGCCAGGCAAGGACATCGCAATTGCTTTTGACGTTGCCGCTTCAGAATTGTGGAACGACGAAGACAAGAAGTACAAGCTTCGTTGGTCAACTGGTGAAGAATTTACCACTGACGAATTCATTGATTACCTTTCAGGAATCATTGAAAAGTACCCAGTCGTATCTGTTGAAGACCCAATTGATGAAAACAACTGGGATGACTGGGTAACTCTTACTAACAAGCTTGGTAAGAAGGTTCAACTTGTTGGTGATGACTTCTTTGTAACTAACACTGACTACCTTAAGAAGGGTATTAAGATGGGTGCTGCTAACTCAATCTTAATCAAGCTTAACCAAATCGGTACTTTGACTGAAACTGTTGAAGCTATCGAAATGGCTAAGGAAGCTGGTTACACTGCTATCGTTTCACACCGTTCAGGTGAAACTGAAGATACTACCATCGCTGACTTAGTTGTTGCTACTAATGCTGGACAAATCAAGACTGGTTCTATGAGCCGGACTGACCGTCTTGCTAAGTACAACCAATTAATGCGGATTGAAGACCAACTTGGTGACGTTGCTCAATACAAGGGTATCCACTCCTTCTACAACTTGAGTGAACAAGCTCGTCAAGACATCGAAAACCGTTAATTAGTTTAACGTTAAAGAATAATAGACTTTTCATAGTCAATCTTAGTTGACTGTGGAAAGTCTATTTTTTTGTTCAGCTGGTCATTTTAGTTGTTTTTATTACGTTATCGACCTTTCCTTCTTAATTAAGTTAACTATTATTTGCTTGACTAGTTAATAATGAGAGAATGATTAGAAAAGTTCTTGGCAATTAGTGATTCATATAATATAATTTGAAAAGTTATAATTTGAGAAAGGGATTTGATACTAATGAAAAATTCTGCGCCAAAGTTACGGCGATCAATGACCGCTGGCCAAATGGAAATGATTTCCTTAGGTGGGGCAATTGGTGTTGGTTTATTTATGGGTTCAACGTCAACAATTAAGTGGACCGGGCCATCAGTACTCTTGGCTTATGCATTTGTTGGCTTAATCCTCTACATTGTTATGCGGGCTCTCGGAGAAATGATCTACATTAATCCAGGCACGGGATCGTTTGCGGATTACGCAACTGAATATGTTCATCCGCTTGCAGGATACCTTGCTAAATGGGCTAATGTTTTTGAATATATTGTTGTTGGTATGTCAGAAGTTGTAGCGGCAACCGAATATCTGAAATTTTGGTGGCCACACATGCATACTTGGATTGCCGGAATCGTGATCATTATCTTCTTGGTTTTAGCAAACCTTGCTAGTGCTAAAGCGTATGGCTCACTAGAATTTTGGTTTGCGATGATCAAGGTTATTACAATTATCTTCATGATTTTTCTGGGCTTCATGGTGATCCTCTTTGGTTTTGGTAATGGTGGTCACCCAACTGGCTTTAGTAATCTTTGGGCCCATGGTGGTTTCTTTACGGGTGGAATTAGCGGTTTCTTCTTCTCAATGTCAATTATCGTTGGTTCATATGAAGGAATTGAATTGCTAGGAATTTCTGCTGGTGAAGTTGCTGATCCGCAAGAAGCAATTATTAAGTCCGTTAAGTCGGTTCTTTTCCGAATCCTGATTTTCTATGTTGGAGCAATCTTTGTTATCGTAACGATTTACCCATGGAACAAGTTAAGCAGTGTTGGCTCACCATTCGTATCAACCTTTGCCAAGGTGGGGATTACTGCCGCAGCATCAATTATTAACTTTGTGGTACTGACTGCAGCCCTTTCCGGTGCTAACTCCGGAATTTACAGTTCAAGCCGGATGCTGTTTAAGCTCTCTCACGAAGGGGATGCACCAAAGATTTTTGGTCGTCTTTCTAAGCGAATTGTCCCTGATGCAGCAATTCTTGGAATTTCTGGGGGAATTTTAATTGGGTTTATCATTGATATGATTTCCTCGATTTATAATCACTCAACCTCCGATATGTTTGTGGTTGTCTTTAGTTCGTCCGTTTTACCGGGGATGATTCCGTGGTTTGTTATTCTGCTTGCTGAGTTGCGTTTCCGGAAAAATAACCCAGACTTAATGACGGATCACCCATTCAAATTACCCCTTTACCCATTCTCTAACTATTTCGCGTTTATTATGCTGATCGTGATTGTGATCTTTATGTTCATTAATCCGGACACCCGAATTTCTGTTATTGTCGGGGCAGTTGTCCTTATCGTTGCAACAATTGTTTACCTGATTCGTCACGGCTTAAAGAGAACAACAGCTGAATAAGATCTTAACTAGCAGGTTTTGGACTAATCACTATCCATTACCTGCTTTTTCTTTGGAGATGTAGTACAATACTGGGGTGAATCTTAGGGGAAAGTTAGGAGAAATAATGAATAAGGAAGCAATTGTTAACCAGGATAACCAATTTAAGCAAATGATTCGTGCAGTTATTATTGGCTTGTTGACTGGGTTAGTGGTTAGTACGTTTCGGTTAATCATTCAACATTTTTTGGAATTCGTTAGTGCGAGTTTTACGTATTTCCATCATCATCCAACAGGACTAATTTATTGGGCAATTGGCTCGGTAATTCTCGCCTTAATTTTGGGACAGCTTGCACAACGGTATCCAAATATTAAAGGATCCGGGATTCCCCAGGTCGAAGGTCAGTTAAAGTGCCAATTTGACGAAAAATGGTGGCCGGTTTTATGGCGGAAGTATCTTGGCGGAATTTTTGCCATCGGTTCTGGCCTGTTTCTTGGCCGTGAAGGACCGTCAATTCAATTAGGTGCAACGATTGGTCAGGGGGTTGCTGAAACGGCCCACGTTAATTCGCTTAATCGTCGTGTCGGAATTGCTAGTGGTGCGGCTGCTGGATTAGCGGCAGCGTTTAATGCACCGATTGCAAGTACCATTTTTATTCTGGAGGAAGTTTATCATAATTTTTCGCCATTAATTTGGCTGGCAACCTTTATTAGTTCCCTTTGTTCAAATATGGTTTCCATGACCATCTTTGGCCTCAAGCCAGTGTTAAATGTTCCCTATCAATATGAATTGCCGGTTGGCTTATATTGGCATTTAATCATTTTAGGAATTGCCCTTGGTTTTCTTGGACGGCTTTATCAGATCGTTATCTTGCGACTTGATCATTGGTCAGGAAAGCTAACATGGCTTAAACCTTCAGCATATCCGGTTATCCCATTCCTTTTAGTTATCCCGGTTGCTTGGTACCTTCCCTATACTCTTGGTGGCGGGAACCAGTTAATTGCTGAGTTAAGATTACTGCCTTTTTCCCTAACTCTTTTTATTGGCTTGTTTGTTCTTCGCTTTGTCTTTTCAATGATTAGCTACGGAAGTCAATTGCCTGGAGGAATATTCCTGCCGATTTTGACTTTAGGAGCGGTTTTAGGAGCAGTCTACTGTACGTTAATGGTTAAAGTGGGAATCCTCCCCGCGCGGTACCTCCCCAATTTCATTATTTACGCAATGGCAGGTTACTTTGCTTGTATTAGTAAGGCTCCGTTTACCGCGATCCTGCTCATTACCGAAATGGTGGGTTCGTTAGCACATCTGATGCCATTAGCGATGGTTTCAATTATTGCCTATCTCGTGGTTGATGCGTTACACGGTAGGCCTGTTTATACCGCGATGTTTGAAAACTTTATCGGACTGCGCGCTGAGAAAGAGCCACTCCACCAAGAGACGCTTTCGGTAACAATTTATCCGGGATCAGAACTTGATGGATGTCAAATAGCGGATTATTCATGGCCGGCTGATTGTATTGTTTCCCTTATTTATCGTGGAGAAGATAAAATCATTCCAAACGGGAAAACAGTTCTTTTGGCTGGTGATACCTTGCTCATCCAGGCAAATATTTCCGATAAAAACAAACTTCAGGAAATTTTGGAACGGTCATCTCATGCACCAAAAATGTAGAAATTAGGTAAAGAGTATGGTATTCTGTACTAGATATAGTGGGCAATTATTAGGAGGAAAAATCCTTGTATAACACATTAATGACTTTATTTTTAATAGATTGTGTAGTTCTGATTGCATGTGTAATGATGCAACCAGCTAAGAACGATAATGATGCAATGTCTGCTTTAACAGGTGGAGCTGGAGATTTATTCTCACGGCGCAAGGCTCGTGGATTTGAAGCCGTTATGCAGGTTGTTACTACGATTTGCGGGGCGATCTTTTTTATCCTAGCTTTGGCCTTGGTTTTCGTTTCATCACACTAAAGCGGCACTGCCTCCTGTATCATGTATTCAGGAGGCCTTTTTTATTTTAAGGAGTAAGAAATAATGGAAGTTAGTTCGGGGAAGCCCTTTTTATTTCCGCACGGTCGTTTTGGGGTTATTCTATTACATTCATATACGAGTAGTAGTGCTGATATGCGAATGCTTGCACGGCACCTGGAACGGCAGAATTATACGATTTATGCCCCAGTGTTTACTGGGCATGGGAGCGATCCACTGACTGTCTTAGAAAAAAGCGGTCCAGAAGATTGGTGGACTGATACTCAATTTGCGATTCGGCGATTAAAGGATATGGGAATGCAGAAAATAGCGATCCTCGGTTTGTCATTAGGGGGATTACTAGCTACTAAGGCATTAGAGAATGATTCAACCCTAGTAGGCGGGGGAGTTTTTGCGTCTCCCGTTACTACTTGGGGACAATCAAATGTTCCGCAATTTTTCCCGCAATTAGCAACTGCTTATTATAAGAAAGCAGGATTGAATTCCCAGGAAATTAACGAACGAATTGAAAAAATTAATCAATTGTTGCCGAAACAATTAACTGCTATCAGCGAAATGACCCGGGAAATAGATCAGCACCTGGAGCAAATTCACCAGCCATTTTTTATTGGTCAAGGTGGTCGGGATGAAATGATCAATCCTCATTCTGGAAAAGAATTAGCAGAAAAGTTATTAGCCCAAGGGACTCCAGTTGATTATCATTACTATCCACAGGCTGGCCATGTTCTTACCGTTAATAATGCCCATCGACAGTTATTCGCTGACGTTACTGACTTCCTACAAAAAACATTCGAGGTGTAATATGACAACAAAAACGAAATTAAAAGATCAGATATTAGATTACCTAAAGGAAAATGCCAATATTAGTTTTTCGGCTGAAAAACTAGGACGGGCATTACAGATGGCTGATGCTGATTCCTTTACGCCAATTGTTCAAGCATTAGCCGAACTTGAACGTGAAAAGAAAGTGACAGTGACTGATCGCGGAGAATTTAAAGCTGTGATTAAGCCCCAAGCAATTGTCGGGACTTTCCATGCTAATGATAAGGGCTTTGGCTTTGTTGACTATGATCCTGACTTACCGGACATGTACATTAATCCTGATCATACAATGCACGCTTTAAATGGCGATCAGGTTGAAGTAAAAATTCTTCGTCCCGCTAAGCCAGGGAGTGACCAGGGTCCTGAAGGCCAAGTGGTTAAAATTGTTGAACATAACTACGATCAGATCGTTGGTGAATTTAAGCAGGAAACTGTCGGTGATTATATTGGTGAAATTCTTCTAAAGGATAAAAAGTTATCTAACTACCGGTTCTTCGTCAATGATCAGGGATTAAAACCGATGGATGGCCAAGTAGTTACCGCAACTGTTGCTACCTATCCTGATGATGAGGCACCGCAAGTAATGACTGGTGCAGTTAACGAAGTGATTGGTGATAAGGATGAGCCGGGAATTGATATTCTTTCGGTGATCTATGCCCACGATGTTCCTCATGAATTTCCTCAAGAGGTAATGGATGAAGCTAATAAAATTCCATTGAAGGTCCTTCCTGAGGAAAAGAAGGGTCGGGAAGATATTACTGATCAGCCATTAGTAACAATTGATGCAATTGAGTCCAAAGATCTGGACGATGCGGTTGTTGCGTGGAAGATGGATAACGGTCACTATCATCTTGGAGTTCATATCGCTGATGTCAGTCACTATGTTAAGCCTGGATCCGCCCTTGATAAGGAAGCATTTAAGCGGGGAACTTCAGTTTACTTAACCGATCGGGTAGTACCAATGCTTCCTAAACGGCTTTCTAATGGTATTTGTTCACTTAATCCAGGTGAGGAACGGCTTTCAATGAGCTGTGAAATGGAGATTGATGAGCAAGGACGGATTATTAAGCACCGGATTTTTCCAAGTGTAATGCGTTCCCACGCGCGAATGACCTACAAGGCAGTTAATCGGATCCTAGAATCCCATGACGCTAAGACAATGGCTGAGTACAAGGATTTAGTTCCGATGTTTGAAACCATGCGGGACATTCACAAGATCCTGTTAAATGCACGGAAACGCCGGGGTGCGATTGACTTTGAGGCACCGGAAGCAAAGATCATTGTCGATGATCAGGGACACCCAACTAATATTCAACTTCGGGAACGGGGATTAGCAGAGCGGATGATCGAATCATTCATGCTTGCTGCTAACGAAACCGTTGCTGAACATTATTACAAGGAGCATGTTCCGTTCCTTTATCGGATCCACGAACAACCTGATAATGAGAAGGTAAAGTCCTTCTTTGAATTCCTGAGCGTCTTTGGGATTAATGCTCATGGTGACATTAATAATGTTAAGCCCAAAATGCTTCAAAACGTTTTGAAACAGGTTGCCGGAAAGCCGGAAGAACAGATGGTTCAAGTAATGATGTTGCGGAGTATGCAGCAGGCAAAGTACGCTGATGAAGAAGTTAGTCACTTTGGTCTGGGTGCAAAATACTATACACACTTTACGTCACCAATTCGGCGGTACCCTGATGATACGGTTCACCGTTTAATCAAGTGGTATGAAAAGCATGGTAAGGGAGAAGAGGCAAAGGCCGCCTGGCGTGATCGTTTGCCAGAAATTGCTGAACATACGTCATTTACAGAACGCCGGGGAATTGATACTGAACGTGATGTTGACAGCATGAAGAAGGCTGAATACATGGAGGACCATGTTGGAGAAACCTTTGATGCAGTTGTTAGTTCAGTTATGAAGTTCGGCCTGTTTGTTGAATTAGAGAATACTGTTGAAGGACTCGTCCACATCAGTGTTATGAATGATGATTACTATGAATATTCGGAAAAGCACCTGGCTTTAATTGGTCGTAGCCACCACCGAATTTTTCAAATTGGTCAGCCAATCAAGGTTAAATTAGTTCGAGTTGACAAGGATCTACGTGAAGTCGATTTCCAATTAGTTAACCCTGAAGAAGCACCAACAACCAAGATTCGGGTTCCCCATAATGATGATCGTCGTGGCGGTCGTCGGGGGAATAATCGGCACGGTCACGGTAATGGTGGTCATAAGCGAAATGATGGCCATTTCCGGAATACGCAAGGAAAGTGGAAACACGATGGTCACGAAAACGGTAATCGAAATAACCGACAAATAAATCGTGGACAGACTCGTCACCACAACAATTCTCGTGATATTGAAGGACATCATCGACGTCGACATTAATATTTTGACCTGATGGGGGGATTCCATGGCCAAAAAACATGAAAATAACGATAATTTAATTGCTCAAAATAAAAAGGCCCGTCATGATTATTTTGTAACTGACACTTATGAGGCAGGCCTGGTTTTAACGGGGACGGAGATTAAATCTGTACGAGCACACCGGGTTAACCTAAAAGATGGCTTTGCTCAGATTCGTAATGGCGAAGCATGGTTAATGAACGTTCATATTAGTGAATACGATAATGGAACCTTTTTTAATCAGGATCCACTTCGTAATCGCAAACTGCTTCTCCACAAAAAAGAGATCCATAAATTGACCGGTGCTCTTCAGGATAAAGGAGTTACCCTTATCCCGTTAAAAATGTACATTAAACACGGTTATGCAAAGGTCCTTCTCGGCCTCGCTAAAGGAAAACACGAATACGATAAACGCGAATCCATCAAACGCCGCGAAGCCAACCGCGAGATGGAACGAGTGATGAAGCATTATTAGAGAGTGAGCCCGTTAAAACCTTCCGGTGGCTAACGATTTCTCCACCGAACGACGTTTTGTCGTCGGAGGTGGAGGTCGTTAGCTCGAGGAAGGTTAGGGCGAACTCGTTTTGACTCAGTTGCAGTAGAATTACTGGCTCTAGCAAGTTCCTGGCGAGCAGTTCTCGATTATGTTGCCTAGAACCCTAGGCGGAGGTTGCGGTCACGGCAAACACGTTTCAGCTACATCCGCCTATACAACCATATAAACAAAACAAGAGACTGGCAATTTTGTCAGTCTCTTGTTTTGTTTATGCAGATTTAATTGTTATTTTTGTTTTTTAAATTGGGATGGTTCAATTTGATACCCAAGACAAGCGTCGTTACCTGTAGCAACACTTCCCCAATGGACGCGGAGAGGGGATGATTGTTTGCGACGAGCCCAATGTTGGAGAACGCTAGCAATAAGAATCGCAAGCGGTTCATCTTCTTCATTTTTCACTTTTAATTCGTGATAATAATCGCCAGTAAAGGCAACGGGTTGGATTGAGAAGACAAGGTGATTCTTTTTAAAAACGCGGTACTTTCCCGAGAATGGTGAGCCAACGACAACCCAGTTGAGTCCCTTAATATAAATAACCTCACGAACGAAACCAAGGGACTTACTAACCGTTCCTACTTTTTGGCGATCCCTAAATAAGGCAAACTTTGGAATTATTCCAAAGCTGAGCTGTTTTACCTCGGCAAGTAAGTCGCCGGAAATTGAATATAAAGATAGTACGTCATGAAGTGCGCCCCATTTACCCACCAAGAGATATAACGATCGTCCTTGATAGTTACGAATAACGGTAGTTCCGTGGAGATCCGTATCATGATCGCGTAAATAAAGTTGCCGCATCCAATCACCGCTCCTTAAAGACAGATTAATTACCATTATTGTACCAGTTTGCTTATAAAAATGATAACTTTACAAAGCGGTTTCATTTTTCATTCCCGCCCATCGCCACTTATGCTAAAATATTAGTTGAGGTGCTAGAATCGTGAAACAACTTATTCATAATGATTGGTGGGACGTTTTAAAACCCCAATTTGAAAGTGCATATTATGCGCAGCTACATAATTTCTTAAAAGAAGAGTACAGCCACCGGACAATCTATCCGGAGATGCACCATATTTTTGAGGCTTTTGAATGGACGCCCTTTAGTAAAGTCAAAGTTGTCATTTTAGGTCAAGATCCGTACCATGGTCCTCACCAGGCTCATGGATGCAGCTTTTCGGTTTTACCAGGAATCCCTGTTCCGCCATCATTGCAAAATATTTATAAGGAGCTGCAAAGTGATGTCGGTTGTCACCCGGTTCAACATGGTTACCTAAAAAAATGGGCTGATCAAGGTGTTTTGCTTTTGAATTCGGTCTTAACAGTTCGTGCAGGCCAAGCCTTTTCTCACAAGGGGCATGGTTGGGAACAATTGACGGACGCTGCAATTCATGCATTGTCCGAACGCCCTCAACCAGTTGTCTTTATTCTCTGGGGAAGAGCGGCACGGGATAAGAAAAAGCTGATTAATCTCAAGACAAATATTATCTTGGAATCAGCGCACCCAAGTCCGCTTTCAGCTAACCGTGGATTCTTCGGTTCAAAACCATTTTCAAAGACAAATGAAGCACTTCGCGCAATGGGAGAGGAGCCAATTGATTGGCAATTACCGGACCAACCGATAGTTGACGGTAAAGCTTGATAACCAATAAGGAGGTTCTTGTAGATGGATTTATTTGATGAAATTGCTGCAAAGGTAAAGGGGCAAGACAAAACCATTGTCTTCCCTGAAGGTGCTGACAAACGAATTTTAGGTGCTGCCGTTCGTTTAAAGAATGATGACTTAGTAGAACCAATTTTACTTGGCACAAAGAGTGAAATTGAAGCAACAGCTAATGAAAATAACTTTGATATTACTGGTTTGCAAATTATTGATCCAGCAGCTTATCCAGAAGCAGACAAGAAGGCCATGTTTGATGCACTTTTGGAACGGCGGAAGGGAAAGAATACCCCTGAACAAGTTGAAAAGATGCTGGAAGATGTTAGTTACTTTGGTACCATGCTTGTATACATGGGCAAGGCCGATGGAATGGTTTCCGGTGCGGTTCACTCAACCGGTTCGACCGTTCGTCCAGCATTACAAATCATTAAGACAAAGCCAAATGCTCATCGAATTAGCGGTGCTTTCTTGATGCAAAAGGGCGATCAACGGTACATTTTTGCTGATTGCGCAATCAATATTGAGTTAGATGCGGACACCATGGCTGAAGTTGCTGTTCAAAGTGCTGAAACTGCCAAGCTTTTTGGAATTGATCCTAAGGTTGCTCTTCTTAGCTTCTCTACTAAGGGATCCGCTAAGGGAGACATGGTTACCAAGGTTGCCGAAGCTACAGAAAAGGTTCACGAAATGGAACCAGAACTTCCTGCCGACGGTGAAATGCAATTCGATGCCGCTGTTGTTCCTTCAGTTGGTGAGTTAAAGGCTCCAGGTTCTAAGGTTGCCGGCCATGCAAATGTCTTTATTTTCCCAAGCCTTGAAGCCGGAAATATTGGTTACAAGATTGCTCAACGCTTTGGCGGCTTTACGGCTGTGGGCCCAATTCTCCAAGGCCTGAATGCTCCAATTGCTGACCTTTCACGGGGATGCAGTGAGGATGATGCATACAAGGTGGCCATTATTACAGCAGCCCAAGCATTATAATTAAATACAGTAAATTTAAAAATTACGAAAAAAAGAGAAAAGATTGAAAAATGTTTTGATTTTCTAGTCTTTTCTCTTTTGTTGCTTTTAAACTTGGGTATCGGCTACAATAGCTGTAGAAAAACTGAGGAGCGGAGTCGGATGAAAGAAGTAAAGTTAACGGATCGAAAAAAAACGATTGAGCTTGGTGAAAAGGTAGGACAGTTGTTAAAAGCTGGAGATGTTTTGGTCTTGGATGGCGACCTTGGTGCTGGGAAGACAACTTTTACTAAGGGACTAGCTAAGGGATTAGACATTCCAGACTTAATTAAGAGCCCAACCTTTACCATTATTCGTGAGTACCATGATGGTCGCTTGCCGCTTTACCATATGGATGCGTACCGTCTTGAAAATGGTGGAGCAGAAGACTTGGGACTAGAAGAATACTTTGATAGTGACGGTGTTAGTGTTGTGGAGTGGGCCCAATTTGTTGAAGATGAGTTACCTGCTGACTTTTTGGCAATTCACTTCAAGCGGACGGATGATGAAAATACCCGTCTTCTTCAATTTGAACCGCACGGTCGTCACTTTGAGCAGGTAGTTACGGAGCTGTAATAATGTCAGAGACTGTTGAAATCAAGTTAGCTGAACCCGAGAATGCAGCAGCTATTCTCAACTTCCTTCGACAGGCAGCAACGGAAAGTGATGCGGTTACAATTCCACATCTAGAAAAAATAACTGCGAAGGAAGAATTCAAAAATATTCAAATAATTAACGGTGTAAACGATTGTATAATATTGTTGGCAGTGTTTGAAAAAGAAATTGTGGGGATGGTAACAATAATGCGGTTACCTAATGAACCTCAGGTGGGCGAGTTAGGAGTCATTGTTGCTAAAAAATACTGGCACCAAGGAATTGGCCAATTATTAGTTGATGAGGCTGAATATTGGTTTGTTAATTATAGTAGTTTGGTGCGACTGACCTTAGATGTTTTTGAGGATAATGTTCCGGCAATTAACCTATATCGTAAGATGAACTTTGTTGTTCGTGAACACCGATTAGTTTCAGGACGAAAGGCACTCCAGATGGATTATCGGCAAGAATAAAAGGCTCTTGGCATTCAGAGTTGCGAATGTCGGGAGCCTTTGTTGATTATTTATGTTTGAATAATACTTGTTTAATGTTATGTAACCAGGCGCCCTTTTCTTGGTGCCCTGAAACATCTTGTGTTACTTCAACACAGCCGATATATTTACCGCTATCGTCATGAAGCGAGTAGAAGGCAATGTTAATTGGCTTACCGTGGTAGTGAATGATTAGGCTTAAAACACCGCGCTTGCCATCGTGCATTTGCTGTAAGACTTGTTTCACCCGTTCTTGGCTATGACCAGGGTGAACCTCTAGGACGTGCTTGCCGAGATCGTCGTCAGTCCGCTTGAAGAGGCGGTGCTTATTTGCCGAAGACCAGCGAACAATGTCGTGTTCATCAATAAAGTCAAATTCTTCGGGAATAGTTTGAAAAATAGCATTTAATTGGGTTAAGGTTAAACTACCACCTAGTAGCTTGACTGTTTCGTTATCCATAGATTGAGTGCTCCTTTAATTATAAAAGTTAATAAATGGGCGAAGCTGTTCTCCACCAAAATGCTGGGCTTCATATAAAAGAATATTGGCACAGGCTTGAGCATCATCAAGAGCATTGTGGTGGTGATGCAGATCAATTTGCAAGGCATCGCAAACGGTGTTTAACCGATAATTATCAAGCCCAGGGATTAGTCGGCGACTGCTTTTTACGGTATCAAGCGTTTGGAAAGTCGGTGGCTGAATACCATAATGGAGAAGGGTATTCTTTAAGACGCTATTATCAAAACTATTATTATGAGCAATTACAAGTTGTTCGGGCCGGTAGAATTGTTTAATGTGTTGCCAAACCTCGGGAAAAGTTGGCGCATCTTGAACATCTTCTTCATGAATTCCATGGATCTGCACGTTTCGCCAGAAGAAGTCAGTTTGGGGATTAATTAAAGTATAAAATTCATCAGCAATTTTGCTATCCCGAACAATTGTCAGTGCTAGAGAACAGGCACTGTATCGTTTACCGTTTGCTGTTTCAAAGTCCATCGCAACAAAGTTCATGAAGCGAGATCTCCTTTCGTCAGGCTTGGTTTAATGATCTATTCAATTTTACCAGTAATTCGTTTTCTACGCCAAAAGATTAGTGATTAAACATGGTACAATAATACTAGATTAAAATAAAGGACGACAAGATTATGGTAGTTAATTTAATTAAAGAATTTCCCGAAATTAATATAAAAAAACAGGAACCACTATCTAAATATACTTTTACTCATACCGGAGGAGAAGCTGATTGGTTGGCTTTTCCAGAAAACGTTGAACAAGTTCAACAGTTAGTAAAGTTCGTTAAGAAAAATGACATTCCATTAACGGTGATTGGTAATGCCAGTAACTTAATTGTTCGTGACGGCGGAATTGCAGGGTTAGTATTAATTGTAACTGGCATGAACCAGATTAAGGTTGAAGGTAACGATGTGATAGCTCAAGCGGGGGCGACCTATATAAAGACGACCCAGGTTGCGCGGGATCATAGTTTAACTGGTTTGGAATTTGCTGCCGGAATTCCTGGGAGCATTGGTGGTGCTGTCTTTATGAATGCCGGTGCATATGGCGGGGAAACCAAATTTGCGGTTAAATCGGCTACCATTATGTTACCAACCGGTGAAATTAAGGAATTAAGTAATGAAGAACTTGATTTCGGCTACCGTCATAGTAGTGTTCAGGATAATCATGGGATTGTTCTCGAAGCAACATTCGAATTAAAACCTGGTGACAAGGAAAAGATTACCGCCCAAATGGATGAACTAAATGCTCGGCGTGCCGCTAAGCAACCATTAGAGCTGCCATCCTGTGGGAGTGTCTTCAAGCGGCCAACAGGATATTTTGCTGGAAAATTAATTCATGACGCAGGGTTGCAGGGATATACTTCTGGTGGTGCACAAGTATCAAAGAAACACGCTGGCTTTATCGTTAATATTGATAGCGGAACGGCCACTGATTACCTAAATGTTATTCATCACGTTCAAGCGGTTGTAAAAGATAAATTTGGTGTTTCATTGGAGACCGAAGTCCGAATTATTGGTCGGAATTAATTTATTAGGTTAGAAGTGAAGCTGGGAATTAACCCATTTAAGAGCCTGGTGGGCTAACCTAGAACGATGAATGATGATGAAATCATCAGAGTCGTTCGTAGCCACATAGGCTTGCTACGCTGCGTTAGACTCGAAGGCTCGGGTTAATTCCCGCAATTAGACTCAGTAAATTCAGAAATTACCGGTAATAGTAAGAGTCTGGGAAAAAACATTTGTTTTTTCCCAGACTCATTACTTTTTATATAACCAACTATTATCCCTTATATTTGGTGTTTTGGACTGTCTTAAGGATCCAGTAGGAAAGAATTTGCAAACAGGTAAGGATTAGAGTGAATTTAAGCATGTTGATGGACCAGATGGATAATAGCTGACGGAAAAACCAACTTGGGGTAAAGAAAAGGTAAATGGAATGGAGACGAAGAAAGCGGCCAATGTAGATGCCGATGCTTGAGACGAATGAAAAGAAAATGATCCACCAAAATTTGATTTTTGGATGATGCGGGCAAACTAATTCAGTGAGTTGGTGACTAACCTGATCCAATGATAAAAGGCCGAAAAAGAGACAGCTGATCGCGCAAAGAACCATTATGGCAAAAATTAACCAAATATGGGGATCGGATTTTAGGAGGCCGTTAATACTAGTATGGGGACTAAGCCAGGAGAGGTGAAAAAGGTCTGTCATGACGTAAGGGGTATTTGGGTAAAACAATAGCCAAATAATGAGGCATGCCCAGAAAGCTAATGCCCGTCGATCGTTAAAGCGGGGGAGCTGAAAACCAATTTCAACTGGAATATAGGCCAAGAAAACGTTAAAAGCCATGAAGTTAAACGGCTTTGGCATAAAAATTTTCAGGAGGATAATTGCAATCCAGAAGAAAAAACGAATTTGCCATTGCTTAGTTAATTTAAACATCTGATTGGATTCCTTCCGTAAATAAGTATTTCATAGTTCAGAATAACAGACTTTATCGCAGATACCAGAAATTTAATGAAGTACAGTTCTTTCTGGGATAAAATGATATAATGTTATGGTAATTTAGAGGATGGTGAGATAAGTTATGCAGTTTATTTCGGCGCTGTTTACTTGGCAAAACCTGATCCATCTAATTGATATCTTAGTAATTTGGTTTTTAATCTACGAATTATTATTATTAATTCGTGGTACTCGGGCTGTTCAATTATTTCGGGGAATTCTGATTATCATTCTGGTTAAGGTAGTCAGTTGGTACATTGGATTAAGTACGGTTTCTTGGGTAATGGATCAGATCATTAATTGGGGTGTGATCGCCATTGTGATCATTTTCCAGCCAGAAATTCGTCGGGGACTGGAACACCTAGGACGAGGGACGTTCTTTACCCACAATCAAACGGCTAACGAAACCGAAGAAGAGACGATTAAGCAATTAGATCAGGCAATTCAATACATGTCAAAACGACGGATCGGTGCTCTGATTAGTATTGAAATGAAGACGGGATTGGAAGAATACATTGAAACCGGGATTCCGCTAGATGCAGACATTTCAGGCGCATTGCTAATTAACACGTTTATTCCTAATACGCCGCTTCATGATGGTGCGGTAATCATTAAAAATAATCGGATCTCAGTTGCGGCGGCATATTTACCCCTATCTGATAGTAAGTTGATTCCTAAAGAATTAGGAACCAGGCACCGGGCCGCTGTTGGGATCAGTGAAGTTACCGATGCACTAACAATCGTTATTTCTGAAGAAACTGGTGAGGTTTCAATTACGAAGGATAACGAGTTAATTCGTAATATGTCGCGAAATGATTACTTGAAGTTCTTGCGGGCTCAACTATATAGCCAAACAACCAAGAAGGATAATAACTTCTTTACTAAGCTATTCTCCTTCTTCGGTCGTCGGGGAGGTGGCAGCAATGAATAACTGGGAATTCTTTAATAATAAGTGGTTCTTGCGGATCACTTCTCTTGTTCTGGCTCTCTTCCTCTTTTTCTACGTTAATAATGGTAGTAATGGCTTTTTAAGACAAAATACCAGGCAGCATGACCAGACGAGTGCCCTGATGTCTAACAAAACCGCGGTTATTAAGATGCCACTTGACATTACGACCGATAATAATTACGTTGTTAGCGGCTACCCTAAAACTGTCCGCGTAACTGTAAATGGTCCTTCAGCGTTGGTAACAACAACTTCGAATACGCAAAACTTTAAGGCTTATATCGACCTGACTAACGTTGGAGTAGGAAAGCACCGGGTGAAAGTTAAAACTAGCGGCTTGAATTCCGAGCTTCACGCAACAGTAAAGCCACAGTATGTAACAGTTAATGTCCAGCCACGGAAGACAATTACTAAAAAGATTACCATTCGGTTAAGTTCCCATTCACTAAGTAATAATTACCAAGTAGGAACGCCACGAACTGATGTTGATCATGTTCAAATATCTGGATCCCGCGAAGAGGTCAATAAGGTTGATCGGGTCCTTGCTTTTGTTGCAATGCCAACTAAGGCAACATCTGATATTCACCGGTTAGTAACTCTACAAGCGGTGGATAAAAATGGTCAAACCCTTAACGTGGTAATTGAACCAAACACAACTAACGTAACGATTCCAATTCATGGTGAGGGCGATAATACTAGTAGTTCAGCAAGCGATAATGATAATGCACAGTCAAGCTCAAGCAGTAGTCATGCTAGTCGTGCAAGTTCAAGTGAAAGCAGTTCATCGAGCAGTAGCTCACAAGCAAGTTCAAATGAGTAGATTTTAGTTAAGAGGAGAAAAATAATGAAGTTAAAATATTTTGGTACTGATGGTGTTCGTGGTGTTGCAAACCAAGATTTAAGTCCTGAATTAGCCTTTCGGGTTGGCCGTGCTGGTGGATACGTTCTTACTCGGCACTCTGAACGAAAACAGCCGCAAGTTCTTGTTTCACGCGATACCCGGATCTCTGGTCAAATGTTAGAGAATGCGTTGGTTGCCGGCTTACTTTCAGTCGGGATTGAAGTTTTACGATTAGGGGTTGTTACTACTCCAGGGGTTGCCTATCTTGTTCGTGCCCAAGAAGCCGATGCTGGTGTAATGATTACCGCAAGTCATAATCCAATTAAGTATAACGGTATTAAATATTTTGGTGGAGACGGCTTCAAGCTATCAGATGACTTGGAATATGAAATTGAACAGCTATTAGATGCCAAGGAAGATACGTTGCCACGACCATCTGATGAGGGATTAGGAACAGTTGCTGACTATCATGAAGGTGCCTTGAAGTATACTTCATTCCTTGAACAAACGGTTTCAACCAATCTTTCGGGGTTAAAGGTAGTTGTTGATGCTGCTAATGGTGCAACTTCAGGCTTTGTTTCCAACCTATTTGCTGATATGAACGTTGACTTTATTCCAATTAACGCTCAACCAAATGGTCTGAACACTAATCTTAACTGCGGTTCAACTCATCCTGAAGGTTTACAAAAAGCTGTTGTTGAAAATAAGGCTGATCTTGGGATTGCCTTCGATGGTGATGGAGACCGTTGTATTGCTGTTGATAATGAAGGAAACATTGTTAATGGTGACAAGATTATGTACATTTGCGGAAAATACATGGATGATAACGGCTTATTAAAGAAGGATACAATTGTCACTACCGTAATGAGCAACTTGGGGATGTACAAGGCACTTGAAAGTCATAATATGACTAGTGTCAAGACAAAGGTCGGTGACCGGTACGTTGTTGAAGAAATGTTAAAGAACGGCTATAACCTAGGTGGTGAACAGTCGGGACACATTATCTTCTTGGACTACAATACGACTGGTGATGGAATGCTGACTGCTTTACAGCTCCTTTCAGTAATTAAGGAAACAGGCAAATCACTGAAGGAGTTAGCTAGCGACGTTACAAACTATCCACAAGAGCTTGTTAACATCAAGGTGGCTGATAAGGCTGCTGCAATGAAGAATGAAAAGCTTCGGGCAATTATTGAAGAAGTCGAAGGTGAAATGAATGGTGATGGACGAGTTCTTGTTCGTCCGAGCGGAACAGAACCATTGCTTCGGATCATGGCAGAAGCAGCTACACCAGAATTAGTTCATCAATATGTAGAACGAATTGCTGATGTTGCCCGTAAGGAATTAGAAGTTAAATAATAATTAAAAAGAACTAGGAAAATTTCCTGGTTCTTTTTTCATCAGTTTACTAGACATCTTACCTAGACCAATTAAAGTCGCTTAGTTTGACAATACTAGTTAAAAGCATTATCATACTAAGTGTATTCAATGGACTGGACATGCTATATGTGTCTATACCAATTTTAAAAAGGATGGTATTAAATATGTGTGGAATTGTTGGAGTGACTGGGAGTCAAGATAGTCTATCAATTTTAATTAATGGTTTAAAGCGGCTTGAATACCGTGGCTATGATTCAGCTGGGGTTTACGTTAACGATAATAAGGGTCATGACTACCTGGTTAAGCGTGCTGGCCGGATTAGCAACCTTGAAGATGCATTGACCGACGATGTTCATGGAATGTCAGGAATTGGTCATACTCGGTGGGCTACCCATGGTGAACCAAATGAAGCCAATGCTCACCCCCAATACTCAAATGACGAACGCTTCTATCTTGTTCACAACGGGGTAATTGAAAACTATGCCCAATTAAAGGCAAATTACCTGGCAGACGTTGACTTTAAGAGCCAAACCGATACCGAAGTAATTGTTCAATTAGTGGATAAGTTTGTTGTTGAAGATCACCTTTCAACTAAGGATGCATTATTAAAGGTTTTGAAGTTAATCAGTTCCGATTCTTCATACGCATTTGTATTAATGGATAAGGAAGAGCCAGATACTCTTTATGTTGCTAAGAATAAGAGTCCATTACTAGTTGGAATCGCTGATGGCTACAACATGGTCGGCTCAGACGCTACCTCAATGTTGAAGCAAACTAACCAATTTATGGAATTGGATGATCATGAATTAGTTATTGTTAAGCCGGACTCAGTTGAAATCGAAGACTTTGACGGTAACGAAAAGCACCGTGATACCTTCACTGTTGATATGGATCCAAACGCAGCAGACAAGGGTGCTTACCCATTCTACATGTTAAAGGAAGTTGATGAACAACCAGCCGTAATGCGGAAGTTAGTTCAAAAGTACTTTGATGAAGACGGCAAGCCAACAATTGATGAAGAATTGTTAAAGTCAATGTCTGAAGCTGATCACCTTTACATTGTTGGGGCTGGGACTAGTTACCATGCTGGGTTGATTGGTGCTCGGATCTTTGAAAAGTTGGTTGGTATTCCAACTTCTGTTCACATTTCATCAGAATTTGCTTACGAACAACCATTGCTCTCCAAGAAGCCATTCTTTATCTTCTTGAGTCAAAGTGGTGAAACAGCTGATAGTCGTGAAGTATTGGTTAACGTTAACAAGAATAATTGGCCAAGTCTTACAATTACTAACGTAGATAAGTCAACTCTTTCTCGTGAAGCAACCTTTACCGAATTGCTTTATGCTGGCCCAGAAATTGCCGTTGCCTCAACTAAGGCTTACACAGCACAAATTGCCGTTGAAGCAATCTTAGCTAAGGCTCTTGGTGAATACATGAATAAGCCAGTTGCTGGTGCCTTTGATGTTAAGCACCAATTAGGTTTGGTTGCCAACGGAATGCAATCAATTACTGATAGTAAGAGCATTTTGAAGGATCTTTCAGATAAGTACCTTTCAAAGCCACGGAATGCTTTCTACATTGGTCGGGGAATTGACTGGTCGGTTTCTCTTGAAGCGGCCCTTAAGCTAAAGGAAATTTCATATGTTCAAGCTGAAGGATTTGCTTCAGGTGAATTAAAGCACGGAACAATTGCCTTGATTGAAAAGGGAACACCAGTTATTGGAATTATTACTCAAGACCGGACCGCCGGATTAACACGGAGTAATCTTGAAGAAACTGAAGCACGGGGTGCTAATACTCTGACAATCGTATCTCGTCACTTGGCAAAGGATGGCGATAACATTATCCTACCCGATGTTGATGAATTACTTAGTCCGCTTCTGAGTGTTGTTCCAGCACAACTATTGGCATACTACACTAGTCTTGGTAAGGGATTGGATGTTGATAAGCCACGGAACTTGGCAAAGTCTGTTACTGTTCAATAATTAATCAAACATCGTCAGTTGCTCGTAAAAGACGTTAGCAACTGGCGATTTTTTGTGTATTAGGAAAGAAATACTTTGACACTTTTTAGTAAAATTGCTAAAAAGTTGTTGACAGCGATATATGAAACCGCTATCATAATAAATGTAAGGTATTTAAGTAATTACCTTCTAATCAATTCTCTTTCTCTCTTATGCCAATCATCGCCAATTTCGACGATGATTTTTTTTGTGCTTCTCGTTATAATAATTGGAGAGTATGAAGGGAGTTAGGATTGTGGAAGAACAACATGAAGTTTTGGATTTGATTGAACAAATTACGCGGAATGATGGGACCAGCTACTATGAAATTGGTAATATGGTCCAAAATGGACGAGCTGAATTAGCTGCTGAACGTGGCTTTATTAAGGAAGTCCGGATCCTGCAGTTAAATATTCCTCATTCCCAAAACGTAATTAAGTATGAACACTTCATTAACACTCATTACAAAATGCAGGACGAGTCAATGGATCACTGGGACGAGTGGAAACGGACCCCGGAAGCAGATAAAATTGTTCATGATATTTTGGAAGAAAACCATATTGGCTAAAAAGTTAAAAGTAATATTATTTAATAAATTTTCTTTTAAAAGAGTCTATACAGCAATTTGCCAAGACTTTATAATTAGAAAAGATATTTCTTGGGGGTTCTGTTAATGAACAAAAAGGAAGGCCTAGTAATCAATCGGGCTCAGCCGCATCACGTTACAGGAATTGATGGCTTACGAACAATTGCAGTGCTGGGAGTAATTATTTACCACCTGCTGCCAACCCAATTAAAGGGTGGTTTTCTTGGTGTCCCGCTATTCTTATTAATCTCAGGCTATTTTATTACTTACCAGTTCAGTAAAAAGATTGAACGTGGTGATCGGCTTGGACTAAAGCATTTTTATGCTAAGCGCTTTTACCGTCTTTATCCAGTTTTAATTACGATGTTAGTGTTAACAATTGCGTATATTACGCTGTTTGCTCATGAGCTATTGCATGACATTCGGCAAATCTTTGTTACTAATATCTTGTGGGTTTACAACTGGTGGGAGATTTATCATGGGCAATCATACTTTGATCAGTTTGCCAATCAGTCACCATTTACTCACCTTTGGACATTGGGGGTTGAAGCACAATTCTATGTTCTTTGGCCGATTATTATTTTTCTCTTGTTTAAGGTGTTCAAGAAGCGTTCAATTGTTCAATACCTTGTTTTGGGGTTGGCGATCTTGTCCGCAATTGAAATGGCTGTCTTGTACCATCCTGAGACGCTTAACCGAGTTTACTATGGAACTGATACGCGGGCTTTTTCTCTCTTGCTTGGCTCATGGCTTGGCTTAGTCTGGCCGCTTGATCGGCTAAGTACAAAGGTTACGGTAACTGCTTCACGGATATTAGATGGTTTAGGAATCATCGCTTTAATTATTACTCTATTTGGCTTTATAACCTTAGATGGACAATCCTCATTCACGTACCATGGGGGAATGTTCTTTTATAGTGTAATTGGGACCGTCTTACTAGCAACGATCTTTCACCCGGGAAGCCACATGAATCGGTGGTTAACCAACCCGTTCTTTAGTTGGTGTGGTCAGCGATCATACGGAATTTACGTCTATCAGTATCCTGTTCTTGTATTTTATGAACGGGCAATTGATGTTGGTGTCCACCCAGTTATTAGTGGGATTGAAGAATTAGCATTAATTGTTATTATCAGTGAAGTTTCATATCGGTTGATTGAACAACCGCTTGCTAAGCGTCGGTTAAGTGATTTCCATTGGCAAAAGATTAAGTTTAATAATTGGAAACAAGCGGCAATGGCAACCGTTGTTTTGTTAATTGCCGGTACAGCAGGCTACGGTCTCTGTCAACCTAATGTTCAACCGAAAAAGACAACTGTTCAGAAGCAAATTGAAAAGAACAATCAATTAACTGAAAAACATAATAAGCAACTTAGTAAGGGCAAGAATGTTGAAACAGCCAAGATTAGTACTGTTCAAAAAGAGTACCAGCTAAGCAAGACTGAAATTAAGCAGGCGCAAAAACTGAAGGTTACTGCGGTTGGCGATTCAGTAATGCTTGACGCCTCTAATAGCCTTCAACAATTAATGCCACATGCTTACGTTGACGCTAAGGTGGGACGACAGGGCTCACAAACGCCGAAAGTCCTTAGTCAGTTAAAGGAGAGTGGTCACCTTAACCAGATCGTTATTTTGAATTTAGGGAATAATGGTGCCATGGATCAGAAAACAATCGATGATATTCTCAAGACTATTGGGAAAGATCGGCAAGTTTACTGGATAACTCCGCACATTCCATCAAAGAGTTGGCAACAACAGGTTAATAACCAGATCCAGGAGATTGCGAAGGAGCACCATAACGTTCACCTAGTTGATTGGTATGCCGCAAGTAATGGTCAATCCGGCTGGTTTGCAAAAGATGGCGTTCACATGAATAAGCAGGGAAATAACCATTGTGCAAAATTGATTACGAAAACTATTTTGAAGGATCAACGGGGTGAATAGTTAATGAATGATAATGAAAAATTACTAGACAAGGCGATCGATCTATATTTGACCGGGTTGAAAGGCCTCGATTCGTTTATTTCGGAGCCTTCTGCAGAATATTCCCTTTCCTTTGAACAGTACCTGATTTTAAAAAAGATTGTTCATAATCCCAAGATAAAATTAATGGACATTGCTGATGAACGCGGAGTAACAAGAAGTGCCATTTCACGACAGCTTCGGCCCCTCTTGAATCATAATTACATCCAACAAGAAGCTGATCCTGAAGATCGCCGGCGGTTGTTCTTAATCAGTACCGTTAGAGGAAAACAGGTTGAGCAGCACATTGGTTCACTTGTGTTGAAACGCTTTTCAAACTGGCTTGATGTTTACGGGAAGGATCGGGGCGCTGAGCTGTTAGATCTTTTGGAAGATTTTAATAAAGAAATTGTTTAGGCAAATTATAGCGAGGAGAAAAAATGATTAAGGTAATTGCGTTAGACTTAGATAATACCCTGTTAAACAGTAATAAGGAAATTAGTGCTCGAAATGAACGAGTCCTAAAGAAACTTCATTCTCAAGGCATTCACGTTGTCTTGTGTACTGGTCGACCAATTAATGCCATTTGGCCGCTAATTGAACAACTTGGGCTGACAAAACCGGATGATTATACAATTACTTTCAATGGCGGATTAGTGATTAACAATGTCTCTAAGGAACACCTTTTTGAATTAGGAATGACTAGGGATGACCTTCAACCACTGTTAAAGTTTGTTAAGCAGGAAAATATTCCTCTTGATATTTTGGACTACGATCGAGTTTATGAGTTAAGCGATCAACCGCGTTCAATCTATAAGACAGTCTTAAAGAACATTGAATTCCGTGATACTAAGAGTACTGAACTTAGGGAAACAACTTACAGTAAGGCAGTTATGGCGATTCCCGCTGAGAAATTAACCCCGATCATTCAGAAACTTCCCGCTGAACTTAAGCAGAAGTATAATGCGGTTCAATCACAACCAATGATTATGGAATTTTTGCCTCCAAAGGTTAATAAGATGGTTGGTTTACAGGCGCTTTTGCAACACTTTAATTTAGACTTCAGTAACTTGATGAGCTTTGGCGACGCTGATAATGATCTGGAAATGATTCAAGCAGCTGCTCAAGGGATTGTTATGGCAAATGGTCTTCCTGAAGTTAAGAAAGCGGCCACAGCAATCACGGATTCAAATGATGAAGATGGGGTTGCGAGCTACTGTGAGCGGTATTTTGCAACACTGTTGTAATAAAAAACAGAAAATTAGTTAATAAAGTTGTTGAATTAGACGATTTTAGTGGAAATCGCCCTTGATTTAACAACTTTTTTCATTATCACACGAAGAAGTTAGGACAACCAAAGAAATCATTGAATCCCATTATGACAGTCTTTAACAAGCTAAATTTTATAAATGTGTGATCGTTTACAATCAATGTTTCAGTAGCTTTACAAACACTTCGCAATAATCAGTTAAACGATAAATCGCTGTTATCTGGTAGTAATATTCATCGTGTAGTATAGAAACTGTTGAATCGGAATAATAAAAAAGGATGGTATTGAATTTATGGTTTCTAAGAAAAAACTTGCAAAATTAACTGCTTCTGTTGGTGCAATTGTCTTCGGTGTTGCAGCTACTCAAGCTGTTGTTAATGCTGATACAGTTTACACCGTTAAGAGTGGTGATACACTTTCAAGCATTTCTTACAAGTTTAATAAAAACAACAGCCTTGTTGATGAAATTGCTCAAAAGAACAGCATTAAGGATATTAACAAGATTTACGTTGGCCAACGCTTAATTATTAAGAGCGATGGTGAAATCCAACCAGCATCATCTCAAACAACTACCCAAAATAGTAATAATACTAATGACAGCCAACAGGCATCAACAAGTACTGTAAGTGGTTCAGAAGCAGCTGCTAAGGCCTGGATTGCTAACCGCGAATCTGGTGGAAATTATGGAGCTACTAACGGCCAATATATCGGAAAGTACCAACTTTCAGCATCATACCTCAATGGTGATTACTCAGCTGCTAACCAATAACGGGTTGCAGATCAATATGTAGCTAGTCGTTACGGTTCTTGGACCGCCGCCCAACAACACTGGATGGCAAATGGTTGGTATTAAAAATGAGAGCGCGAGCCAGATAAGTGCTTGCGGATAGATAACAATTTCTCCTGCCGAAGGCGACTTGCGCCTAGGCAGGAGTTTGTTATCTCTAGCAAGCTCCTGGCGAGCGTGTTTAGTCTATGATGCAGTAGAAACTGCCGAGCGTGTTTTGACCATGTTGCAGTAGAACAGCTCTAGCAAACTCCTGCCAAACAGAACTTAGCTATATAGCCTAGAAGGACTAAATCGATTTCTCCCGGCAGTGGTGATTAATACCATTACCGGGTTTTTGTTCAGGAAAAATAATGCATAAATGATGCATTGCTGCTTTATCAATGTTACAATTAATACTGTATTTTGGGGATGTTTTTGGATTCGACAGGTATAGGTCGAGTTTCAATTGCGTTTCGAAGGTTGCGTCTTCGTAAAAACGCTCAGTTTTAAATTATAACTGCAAACAATAATTCAAACTCTTACGCATACGCTGCCTAACAAGTAGCGCGCGTAAATCCATCCTGGGTTCGTCCATGATGCAGTGATGGGTTTCATATCTTAGTGGACTACGCTTAATACTCACGCTTGAAGTATTAAGAAGAGATTACCAAGCTAGTTAGTCATGGTTGCCCTGATCAACGGCGTTTTGATTAATGAAGTCTAAATAGTTGAGATATGAACGTAGAGGTTGAAATGGCGATATGCCTGGACACGGGTTCGACTCCCGTCATCTCCATTGCAGAAGGGAGGCTGAGAAAAAGCATTTGTTTTTCTCAGTCTTTTTATTTGCTAAGCTTATTAAGATAGGGTGAAGGAAGTTATTTCCCGGGAAATAGTGAATTGATTTTGGTAGTTAGTGAGGGAGAATTGTAGAATGAAAATTTTGATGATTGAAGACAACCACTCAGTATGCGAAATGATGGCAATGTTCTTCAAAAAAGAAGGTTGGCAGTATGAGTTCGCCTATGACGGGGTCGAAGCAGAAGAAAAGTTTAGTGCTGCTCCGCATGAGTGGGATGTTATTCTCTTAGATTTGAATTTACCGAAGAAGGATGGTATGCAGGTGGCAGCGGATATTCGCCGGATTTCAACCACGGTACCATTGATCATGTTGACTGCGCGTGATTCTGAAAGCGATCAAGTGCTCGGATTGGAAATTGGGGCGGATGATTACGTAACTAAGCCATTTAGTCCGATCACGTTAATTGCTCGAATCAAGGCTCTCCAACGACGCTCTCAATTAAGCGCAACGCAAGGAGTCCAACATTCTAACCAGGATCGTTTTGATATTAAAACTAAGCATTTTAAGATGGATACTAAGACCCGTGAAGTATATATGTATGGTAAGCCAGTGAAGGATCTAACCCCAAAGGAATTTGATCTGCTAAAGACGTTGGCTAGCAAACCTCGCCAGGTATTCACCCGGTCTCAATTACTCCAGCTGGTTTGGGACTATGAATACTATGGTGATGAGCGAACGGTTGACGCCCATATTAAAAAGCTTCGTCAAAAGCTTGAAGCTGTTGGTCCACAAGTAATTCAAACGGTCTGGGGCGTTGGTTACAAGTTTGATGATGAAGGAAATGAATAATGAAGTTACTATATCGATTAATGATTGCCTTCTTTACGGTAATTATTACGCTGATGACGGTTTTAAGCCTGGCTTTCATTAATGTCACTAATGAGACGATATATCGAAATACCTGGAATCAGTTAAAAACTTACTCTGATAGCTTGGTTCAGGATGCAATTCGTTATGATACAGTTGACCATACTTTTAAGGGCTTTGAGAATCAGGCCTTGTTGAGTAATGCGGCACTGCTTTCTAACCAGCATGTCCATTTTGCAATTTTTGATGTGACGCAGCGGCAGACGTTTGCTAGCAATGGCTTTGCACCTCAAATAAGTAAAAATGATTGGAAAAAGCTGAAAAAGGGTAAAACAATTTACTTGCGGCTTACTCGGCCACAGATTAATAATCAAAAAGCTCACCAGTCAGCAATGACAGAGGTAATTCGCCCGTATTTCTACCACAAGAAAATGATTGCGGTTGTTTCAATTGCTACCTTTGTCTCGGTGGTAGAAGAAAATATGCATCAGCTGAAAATAAACCTAGCAATTGCCTTTCTTATTGCTACCTTAGCAGCACTTCTAATTAGTTATCTTCTCGCTCGGTCAATTACTAAAAAGATTGATCAGCTTCGGACTGCTACCCGGCAGGTTGCTAAGGGAAATTACCATGTAAAGGTACCAGTTAACGGTAAGGATGAGGTTGATGATCTTGCCCGAAGCTTCAACCAGATGACAACTGCCCTTCGTGAGTCCGATCAGGAAATTCGGCGACAGGAAGAACGGCGACGGAAGTTCTTGGCTGATGCCGCTCACGAAATGCGGACCCCGTTAACGACAATTAATGGATTGTTAGAGGGACTTCGGTATGATGCTATTCCCAAAGAAGACTGGAACCATAGTATTGAATTAATGCAGAACGATACTCAGCGGTTGATTCGGTTGGTTAACGATAATTTAGATTATGAGAAGATCCGTACTAATCAAATTTCAATGGACCGTAAACTATTTGATTGTTCTGCTGTTTTGACTAATCTTAAGGAACAGTTGAATAAGCGGGCAGCGGAGAAAGAAGATCGCATTCAATTAGACGTTCCTGACGGTTTGTTGGTGTATGCTGACTACGATCGGTTTGTTCAAATTATGTTCAACGTTATTCAGAATGCCATTCAGTTTACCAGTAAGGGCTTAATTAAAATTTCGGCGCGTCGTGTTGAACGGGGATGCGAATTTAAGATTAGCGATAATGGAATTGGGATGACAAATGATCAAGTAAAGAACATTTGGGAGCGATTCTATAAGGCTGATCAGTCGCGGAGTAATCAATATGGCGAATCGGGACTTGGCCTGCCAATCGTTCATGAACTAGTAAACCTTCATGGCGGGAAAGTAACAGTTAAAAGCAAGCCGAAAAAGGGAACAACCTTTACTATTTTTCTCCCGGATCCTCAACATGCACCACACAGAAATAGTCAGAATTAGCATTTCACATTTATACCAATAATTTATTAAACGCTTTCTTATAGATAATATAAGTTTTTCTTATATTTATACCATCTATTTATTTTGTGAAAATACTTGTGTAAACGTTTGCAACCGTTTATAATACTATCTCGTAATCAATTATTCATTTGATAGGAGAGAGAAAAAAGATGGTTTATTTACTTGCATTAATCCCAGCGCTTGGTTGGGGGCTTATGCCATTAATCACTGGTAAGATTGGTGGCTCTGCTGTTAATCAAATGTTCGGTATCGGTGCTGGTGCCACAATTGTTGGTTTAATTGCGTACGTTACTACCCAACCAACTGTTAGCACAACCGCTTTCTGGTTCTCAGTATTGTGTGGAGCTTTATGGACAATTGGTCAAATTGGTCAATTCGTTTCCTTTAAGCGGATGGGTGTTTCTAACACAATGCCTCTTTCAACCGTTTTCCAATTAGTCGGTAATTCTTTAATTGGGGTTATCATTTTTGGTGAATGGCACAGTGCTCGGGCATTGACAATTGGTTTTATTGCACTAGCAATTGTTATTATTGGTGCCTTGATGACATCAGTTTCTGATGGTAACTCAGACAAGAAGGTTACTACGAGCAACTTTATCTTCTTACTTGTAACGACCATTGGTTTCTGGGTATACTCCAGTTTTCCTAAGATTCCAATTGTTGCGCATGAAAGTGCTCAAGGAATTTTCCTTCCAGAAATGCTCGGAATTTTGCTTGGTTCTGTGATTTACGCAATCTGCTCTGGTAATGCTTCTTCATTCAAGCAAAAGGAACAGTACTTAAACATCCTTGGTGGTCTTTCATGGGGTATCGCTGCCTTTGCTTATATCTTTTCCGCTAAGGCCCTTGGTGTTACCGAAGCGTTCATCTTCACCCAATTAAACGTTATTATTGCAACCTTTGGTGGAATTTGGATTCTTCACGAACACAAGAGTCATCGTGAAATGACCTACACTATTTGGGGAATTATTTTGATTGTTGTTGGTAGTATTGCTACTGCATTTGCATAGAATAAAGCAGTTAACTGAAGAAAATATCTAATAGAGGAACGGCAAAGAATATGTGTCGTTCCTTTTCCTTTAAACATGAGGATGTTGAAATGAAGCCGTGTAAGAAAGATAAAATTGTGATATAAAATGGCTCCAGTGCTCGATAAAATCGAACATTGGAGCCTTATTTGTGATTCCATGCTTTCCAAAGTTTAGCCGCGTTCTTGTTGAGGCATCTTTTCGTCAGCGGGGTGTTTATATTGGCGAACTATGGCAAAGAAACTTTTAGCTTTGCGACGAGCAATCGGACAGGTCATACCATTGTAAAATTCAATTTGGCGATGATAGAAGTCCACGTTTTTCACGGTATGGGGATTTACCAGATAACTCCGGTGGACCCGAATAAAACGGGAATCATTGTTGGCAATCGTGGTGAGGTTCTGATGAATCTCGATTGCTCGATTGTCATTGGTGAAAATAGTAGCCGAATGGGTATTATCCTTGTTGGACTTAAAGAAGCAAATATCATCGAGCAAAATGGTCCGGTCCTGATTATAGCTGGTGTAGTGAAAAAGATTTTCTGCCTTTTTTTGGTGCTGACGAGTAATCAGACGAAAGTCCTTCATTAATTCTTGCTCAATGTTATCTTGATCTTTTGAAATAAAATCCAGTGCCTGAACCCGGTATTTATACGTGGTATAAAGCAATTCATCGTGAACGGTAATGAAAATAATGGAAGCTTCTGGATCTCTTTGTCGGATTAATTGACTTAACTGTAGCCCTGCACGCTTATTATGATTGATTTGTAGATCAAGGATAAAAACGTTATCTGCACTTGGTTCTGGTAGTGCCTTATTTAAGCTGGTCGTAGAACTGAACGGTAATACTAACGAGTCAGTTACCTGTAATTTTAAAAGAATAGTTTTCACAACAGCTTGCAAGTTGTTAAGTTGTTGTAAATTATCCTCCATAATGAATACCTTTAGCATTAATAACCCCTCCCCAGATTACATACTTAATATAAATTAAGTGGGGGGGGGAGATTCCAGCGTTCTATTTGATTTTTCATTAAGAAGTAAAAGAACCCTGAAAAAAGAATAGAAGCTTTTTCAGGGTTAGGAATTAACTGGTTTTTGTATTCTTAAGTTAAGGTGAAAAATTTATTGGCAATTAGTTAGCTTTTTCACTTTTTGGTAGTTACTTTTCAGTGAAGCCTTAGGTAAAAAGATTTTATTAAGAATCTTCCTTTCTCTTTTAATCGGATTGACGTAACTTAATGGTTGTACAAACAAAAAAAGTATTAATTCGGATCACAATGATAGAATTAATGATTTAGTTACGAGGGGGAAATATTACATTATGAGTAAGAAAAAGGATTTACAAGCGGTGGCTACTATTGGTGCCGTTACCGCAACCGGTGTGATCGCTACCACGGCCCATGCTGACACAACGCCAGCTACTAGTAATGCTGCCGTTAGCCAAGCACCATCAGCTGATCAACAATTGTCTAACCTGCAAGCTAGTCAAGCAAAAGCCGAACAGAGTTTAGCTGACCAAAATCAGGCTGCATTAAAGTCACAAACAGCAACTATCGAGCAACAAGCTAGTGAAGCAGCAAATAAGGAAAATAAGACTTATAGTGATGCGGTTGCTAGTCAAAGTGCTGCTAACCAAAAGGAACTCGCCAATGCTGCTCAACATATTGTGACACCAGCACAGAAGGCGCAACAAGAATCCGCAGCCAAGAGCGCTTATGATAAGAGCAAAGCTGACTTGGATGCTCAACATTCAGCCAAGAATAATCAAATTAAGGCTGATTACGATGCTGCCGCAAAGAAGGCTACCGATGAGGCCAAGGCTAACCAAACTACGGCTGAACAACGGCATACCCAAGAAGTTCAAGATGCTACTCAAGCAGTTAGCGATGCCCAAAACAAGGTCAACAACTTAACGCAATTGAATCAGCAAAAGCAAACTGAGTTGACCAATGCGAAGGAACAATTGGATCAGGCAAATAAGAAATTAGTAGGTAGCGACTATGTCCCTAAAGTTACGGTTAGTGGTAATACTCACGGAGCCGACTTTAATATTAGCTTTACAACGGATGATATTAATAGGGTAAAAGCTGATAAACGCTCAATTGTCTTTACATCTGCTTCTACTGGTAAAAAATATGTTTGGAAATTTGTTCCGGAATATCCTGATAAGCCGGACGTTAATCTTTACCACGATCGTGCTGCTGTAGTTAATGATCAGGGTGAACTTACTGGAGAATGGTTGCCAGAAGATTATCTTCCTATAAATGACAGAGCTAATATTTCCGATAGCGAAATGCAAGAAATTACTATTTGGGCAGCTAATGTCCTAAACCAAGCTAGGGCTCAAGTAGGTAGCGTACCCGTACATGTTAGTCGAGAATCATTAGCCGCTGCTAAGGATGCTATGAAACAATATGCTGCTAAAGAAGAAGGTTTCAAGCACGATTACTCAATTTATAGTGACGTTCAAAATAAGTATAACTTACCGAACTTTGCAAGTAGTATTGAATCGCCAGATATATATGGATTTACTATGGGTGAACTGAAAGTTAATATTCTTAATGACTTTCACAATCTTATTACTGATACTGATGGCTTATCACCCGAAGAAAAGCAAGAAAAAACTACATTTGGACATCGTTATCACTTATTAGGGCTCGATGATCCGACCGGTCAATATAGTTGGGGAGGTGAAAATAACGGTACGCCTTACTTTGCTCTTGGTAGTGTAAATAATGCATTTCATGTCTTTGTTTCTAGTGATGGATATAACCAACACGAACTTTCATTAAATGATTCTACTAATAATTCCGCACAAGCACTTGAGCAGGCTCAAAATGCTTACGACACCGCTTCTAACGCTGCTAAAGCATCAGCTAAGGAACTCAATGATGCTAAAACTGACTTAGCTAATGCCCAAGCCAAGCTCGCTACCTTACAAAAGTCTCAAGGCACTTCCGCAGCTGATCAAGCTCTCCAAGCTAAGTTAAATGACCTGGCCAAGACCTGTGATGCTGCCATGCAAAAGGAAAATGATTCCTACAACACAGCTATGAACAAGCTCAACGCGGATTATCAAGCTAAACTTGATGCCATCAAGAAGCTCCCAACCAACGTTGACGAATTAAAGGCTCAACAACAAGCAAAGCTTGATCAAATGAAGAAGGAACATGAAGCTAAGTTAGCCCAAATCACTAACGATGCTGCTGCGAAGATTGCTGCTTACAAGGATCAACTTGACGCTAAGCTCAATGCTTTGAAGGCTAAGGACGTACAAACTTACCAGACACTGCATAATGAATTGTTCCCACAAGCACAAGCTAGTGTTAAGAGTGCTATTAATGGTTCAAGTTCTTACATGACCGCTAGCGGTCAAGCAGTAAGCTTCCCTATTAAGGGTAGTAATCGTTCTGCAACAAGTGAAGCATCACTACCACAAACTGGCAATAGTAGTTCTGTTGCAGTAATGGCATTAGGCTTATTAGGTACAATGTTTGGCTTTGGCTTGATGAGAAAAAGGGGATAAAGTTGTCATTTCATATCTTAAGTTATGATCAAGGAAAACGTCCTATATGTGGGATATATGCTATATTGAACGGTTTATTTGATTATAAGTATTGTAGGCGTAAAGAAATTTATGCGATAGCAAATGTCCTTTGGGAATCGGCTATTTGTGATAACATTCCATTGAATAAATCTGCTACGTGTAATACGGTCGATCTATCGCAACTTAAATACTCTATTATAGGAGAATTTTCATCTTCTAAATTATTATGCGATTTTATTAATGATAAGGTTAATTCTATTAATCAGTCTTTGCCGGTCTCTGCTAAGAAATTGGATGAAGCAAAGCCCATTAAGAACTTTGATTGTTCTAATTTAACTTTTCAAGATTTTAATAATTGTTTCTACATTATCCCAATTAATTCTAACGGACGTGGAAAAAATAAAAATATTTTTCATTGGTTATGTTTAAAACTTGAAGGGAAGAATATTCGGATTGCCAACAGGGTTACCAGATCTGAAAGAAGAGCAAAGTGTAGTTTACGTAAAATAAATAGCTTGACAGAACTTCAAAGTACATTTAAGAATATGAGATTTCTTAGAAATAAATGCTTTTTCATAAGTGAATGGGCAAAGCAAGAAAAAGTGAAGAAAGATTTTCCAGATAATGTAAAAGAAAACTTTGATGAATTAAATAAAAATAATATAAAAATTAAATATGATAATCTATGTAAAGATAATGAAGATTACCCGTTTAATGCAATAAAGGTTTCTTATAAAGGAAATTAAATAATAAGTAGCTCCTAACTTAAGGTTGGGGACTATTTGATTAGTAGGAGTTTACTATAGTGATTGAAAAAGTAAAGAATGAAAAGCTAGAAATTAATCGCATTATGAAAAAGCAATTTACTCCTATTTGTGCGATATACGCGTTGCTGAATGGAATATATGCGGATAATAAAAAAACAATATCTAAAAGTAAATTTAAGAAGATTGCTAAAGAAATATGGAAGCTTGCTATATGTGAAGATGATCTACCATCAGAAGAACCTTTTGTTTCCGATGATTTAATTTATTCGTTAATTGGAGAGTTCTTTAATTCGAAACAGTTGTATAAGTTTTTAAAAGATAAGAAAGATAAAATTAATAAGTTACTTAAAATTTATAATATAACAGGGGTTGAGAAGTTATCTTTAAATTCTAACTCTGATGTTCTTTCATACGATTCTATTACTAATGGTTTAAAAAATATTAAAAAGAATGAACTTTATTTAATTCCGGTCAATGCTAGTTCGCCGGATAGTGAAAATAACTTTCATTGGATATCTTTTGGAAAATTGAAGGATGGAAAATTATCAATTTTTAACAGTAATGATGAAGCAATGAAGAACGTTTTAAACAATAGTTGTATTAAGTGTAGTAGTAAGCCCCCTAGGATTAAAAATCTTGATGATTTGGTAAAAGTTTATCGTGAAATGCTGCGATTTGATAGAGATGATAAAGAATGTAGTAAAGAAGTTAGAAAATTTGATTTTCAAAAGTGGGCAAAAAACAAGAAATGGCTTGATTGTATTATTAGGTGCTATCCTTCAGAGGTAAGAAAAAGAATTGAAAATCTAAAGAAAGGATCATATAATTATTCCTTTAGTAAGAGTAGTTTTGAAATCATTAAAGTTACATATGAAAAGGAATAGTAGAACACTTACCCGTTTACTTAGTGATGCCGAAGAACATGATCAAAATGCGGCCGAGATTACTGAAGCCGTATTGAATGCGGTTGGTAATCGTAGTAGTGAATAATATTTGTTTCATTAGAAAAGCACTCCATAGTCGCTAAGATTGTGGAGTGCTTTTGTTAGTTCTAATGGGTCAAGGATTATTTCATTTTATCTAGTGCTTCCTGGTAGTCCTTTGCGGCTTCTGCAGGAGCAATTTGGCGAATATTGATTAAGAAGTTTTCAACTTGTTCCTTAGTTTGGCCGCTTTTGATTAAGTCGGTAATTAAGGAGAGGCGCTCTTTAACTAATCCTTGCTCAATACCTTCTTCAATGCCTTCTTCACGTCCTTGCTCAATGCCTTGTTTGAGTCCTTCTTCATGCCCTTGCTTTAGACCTTCTTCGTGTCCTTGTTTTAGGCCTTCTTTTAGTTTGTTTTCGATATCCATTTCGTATAATGTCCGTAGCATATATTCTCTCCTCCATTCCTGGTTCTGTTTTACAAACGATATTCTTTTCTTTAATTTTATAATGAAGTCGTCTTCTTCATCAAGCTTTCGATTAGCTATTAGATCCAGTACGTTTTGCAACTTTGGGCCAACCGTTTTTCGGTGACTAGTAATATCGAAAAAAACTGATTTTTCGTGATCTTGGTATGTATAGTTAGGATAATTCTCAATAATCCGCTTAACATCGTATCGCTGTTCACCGAGGCCAAAGGGATCAAAGCAACAGAAAAAGATCACAAATGATTTATTAGCTTTGATGTAGTTTTTTCCTTTTATATACGCAGCTGTTGCGAGACTTGATTGGTAAAAGCGGGCCCGTTGTGGCAAATTATGATTATTTTCGACTTGCATTTCCAAATCATAGTGACGGTTATCATAATCTTTGACATAAATATCAAAACGGGAACTTTTGGCATCATGGGTGGTTTTGATTTCCTGTTGGCTATTGAGAATCTTAATTCCTTTAATTGTCATTGTTGGAAAGATTCGCCGTAATAACTCTAATGTGATTTTGGGATCGAGAAAGGTCTTGCTAAAGATGAAATCATCAGTCAGACCAGCCTCTTCCCAGCTTTTCCTTGAACCTGTTTGTTCCATTTTCTACTCCTTTTATATGAATTTTGAGAAGACCTCTCAAATTAATAGAACGAAGAATAATGGAAAAATCACTAAATTATTTTTGTTGTTTCTTCCAATTGAAAACGGCTTCATGGTTCGGTATGATTAGGGGTGTAAATATTAATATTAAGAAAGAAGTTCTGGAAATGACACATATTAAGTTTGATCAAACAGGCTTAAAGAAATTCGTTAACGATAACGAATTAGGCGAAATGC
>ERZ773028.330-NODE-330-length-39811-cov-3.652455_pt1 | contig 39811 bp, 17 predicted proteins | sample MGYA00511123_ERZ773028 | MGnify/ENA primary metagenome ERZ773028 (study PRJEB29015, sample SAMEA2738134) | human oral metagenome | biome: human oral; feature: human-associated habitat; material: saliva | place: China | collected 2206 ... | reverse complement strand
CCTTCATAGCCTTGAACCTAATGTTAAGCACTCTCTTCTTCTTATTCACCTTTGCAGTAAGCTTTTCAGGCGCACCCAGCATGAATGCGAAGCTGTTACCGTATTCCACAAGCTTAGTATTGTCAGCTTCCAAAGCCTCGAGTTTGAATGCCAAGAATTTACCCATTGGAAGCCCGGTTATGTTTGCCTTAACCTTGCCTGCAGCTGCCTGCATAAGCTTATTTGCCTCGATCTCCTTTACTCGCTCCTTAAACTTCTTATCGTAAGGCGCTGTCACAGTTACTTTGTACTTAGCTGCCGCTACGGTCTTATTAAACTCAAGACTCACAGCTCCCTTACCTGCTATCGCTGCCGTCACTCCCTTATCCCTTGGAAGCGGTGCTGCAAGAACCTTATCAGACAGCTTTCCTATGAACGTCACCTTAGTGCCGTTATAGCTTCCGTCCGCATCTATAGCTCTTACCGCATAGTAGTATGCTTTACCGTTATCAGCCTTGTCATCCAAGTACTTCAAGTCGTTCCTGCCTATAGTCGCTATCTTATTATCCTTACTTGGCTTAAAGTCCTTATCTTCGCTTCTAAAGATCTCGAAACCTGTGTGCAAGTCTGCCTTAGGCGGTTCTATCGTAAGCTCATAGCCCTTAGCCTTAGCTGTTACCTTAAGCGCTGTCTGACCAAGCTTTTCGTCATACAAGCTCTTCCATACAGCATACACAGTAATGTTACCCTTAACCGTTGTACCTCTAAAGAAATCAGGATACTTAGCAGCCTTACTCCTAGCCCAACCTGTGAATAGGTATCCGTCACGTACAGGTGCATTTTCCTTACCCGGCATCTTAGCACCCAATGAATCATACATCGGTATTCTTTCCGCCTTAGGTGCCTTCTCGCCTCCATTTGCATTGAAGCTTACAACTACCTCATCATCATTTGCATTTTTCTTATACACCGGATATATAACCATATCTCTAGTTACTATGCTCTTCTTGAAGAAGTCAGGCTTAACGGCACCGTTTACCTTGGAATATCCTAAGAATCTATAGCCGTCTCTGTGTTTCTCATGTCCATCGAGCTTATATCCTATTGCCTTACCGAGAGGAACGTTCTCTATCACTTCATCTTCTTGCATGCCCACCTCAGTATACTTGATAGTTACCTTTGTAACCTCGTGCGCTTCTTCGTACACTGCATATAGCGTTGTGTTGTAATATACAGGGCTGTCCAAGTTGTAATCAGGTAGTGCAGCGAATCTGCTCTTTGAAAATCCTACGAACTTGTATCCCGGTTTTGTAAATATCTCATTTGCCACTGCAGCTTCTAGCTGTGCCTTTACCGTATTTCCTGCAGCTACATCGAATACCGCTGTAGCTCCTCCTGCAAGCACTCCTCCGTTACCGTCGAGAGTTACTTTATACATGCTGACATTCTTGCCTACTACTGCATATACGGTTGTGTCTTCCTTAACCAAGGTATCTTTAGTGAATTCGTTGCCCGGCGTTATCGTGCCCCTCTTTGCATCTTCAGCGGACTTACTCCAACCGAGGAAGGCGTATCCCGGATCCAATGGCTTGGTGTATGCCGGCATTGAAGTGCCGAATGCCTTGCCGTGTTCAATTTCCTTGGTTTCTATCAAGCTCTCGTCTTTATCCTTAAAGGTTACCTTTCTCTTTTCTGCATTCCTCCATGTAGCTGTAACCGTCATATCATCGAGAGCCTTTACCTTTTCGCCCGGCGATTTAAACTGAACCGGATTCGTACCTACTTCCACCTTCCACTTATCGAACATCAGACCTGTCGGTGCTGTGAAGGCGTTATCAGGTAATGTATAATCACTTCCTCTTACTATACCTGTCACATTCGGCATGCTGCCGCTTGCATCAGGATCTCCCTTTTCAAATCTTGCAGTTACCTTCTTGTTAGGATCAACCTCAACGTCTTTCCACTTAGCAGTCACTACTATGTCTTCATATACAGGCACCGTATTCCCAGGCATGAATCGTGCAGGCGTATTTGTACCCATCTGAACTTCCCAAGCATCGAACTCCTTATCCTTCGGTGCTGTGAATCCGTTTAATGGAAGCCTGAATTCGCTGCCCTGCTCTACTTCCTGCATAGGCATACTGCCTGTACCTTCACCACTTCTAAAGGTTATCTTCCTCATTTCAGCTGTGATCGTTATCTTATGCTCAGCTGTTACACCTGAGCCGTCCATTGCGGTTGCTTTTACGTATGCCGTTCCCTTCTTGTTGGCTACCACCAAGACTTCATTCTTACCGGCTCTCTTTACAGTAAGCTTATCGGAATCTGAAGATTCAAATTTCAATTCTTTGTTATCTGCGTACATAGGCATTACACTTGCCGTTATGTATGCACTTTCACCTACCTTGAGGTCTTCCTTACCGCTAAGCTCAACTTTTTCAACGAACTTAGCAGGCTTGATGTCCTTCTTAAACACTGCATAGAGTGTAAGATCATCCACTACAGGAAGGCTCACATCATAATCCGCTACCGGTGATCCCTGTACGTTTGACCAACCGAGGAAGGTATACCCTTCTCTTTCAAGTCCCATAGGAAGTCTTCCTACAAGCGCTTCGCCTTTATTTACTCTAAGAACCTTAGGATATCCTGCTGTATCAGTCGCTTCAAGCGTTACCGCTTTGGTCTCAGGTACTGCCTTTTCTACTGTGAACGAATAGGTATCTTCTACGCCCGATCCGTCTTTTGCCTTGGCTGTTACACTGTAGTTCCCGGCCTTAGTAGCAAGTACTTTCACAAAATTATTTTGTCTTTGTACTATCTTAACCGACGGATCGCTTGTACTCCACTCTAACGTCTTATCATCAGCATTTGCTGGAAGTATATTTGCAAGTAGTCCAAATTCTTTGTCTGTAACCTTTTTCTCTGTGCTTAAGTCTTCCAAACTGATTTTCGTTACCTTATGATTTACAGGCGCTTTTCTCTCAAACACTGCGTATATAGTTAGGCTTTCGTCGATCTGGCTTGCACTTGTTATGTTTACATCGCCTGTAAATGAATCCTTGCTCCAGCCCTTGAACTCATAGCCCTCTCTATCAAGATTTGTAGGAAGGTTTGCTCCTAAGGTACTGTGAATGTCAAAGCTCATATTCTTAGGATAACCGTTTACACCCTCTGCAAGCATCCTTACATTTACCTGCTTCTTAGTGAATACCGCATATATCGGAATACTTGATGTCATCCGCGTTAGCCTGTTTACATCTATCATGCCGTTTGGTGACGTACTCCAGCCACGGAAGTCATAGTCCGTTCTGTCAAGCACATTCGGCAATGCATTTCCAAGTGCTTCTCCCTTATCTACGGTCAACTGTTTTGGATAGCCTACTACGCCATCTGCATTCAAGGTTATATCTACCCTTGCCTTTTGCATTTCTCCGATTTCTATCTCGATCGACTTGGTAACATCGGAGCCATCTGTAGCCTTAGCCGTTACGACTACCTTGCCCTTGCTCTTAGCATATAGTCTTAGAGTACCGTCAGGGTTCTTGTGGATTAGAGCAAGTCCTTTCTTATCAACCACATAGTCGAGAGATTTGTTATCTGCATTTTTAGGAGTTATCGTAGGTATTATATCTACTGCATCTCCTACTCTTACAATGCTCTTGGACTTATTTAGCTCTATACTCTGTACCTTCACGCTAGGTGCAGTCTTCTGCTCAAATACCGCATATAGTCTTAGGTCTTCCGTTATCGCTTCGTTTTCATCAAAGTCCGCAGGATTACCCATAACCTTTGTGTATCCCTTAAACTCGCAACCTGTCTTTTGAATATTTGCAGGTAACTTGTCCTTAAGCGTTGCGCCCTTATTTATCTCGATGAGTTTTGGATAACCCGCTACTCCATCCGCCGATACCATAACTTTTACTTTATTGGACACGGATCCAGAACCTTTGCTGAGCACCTTTATCTCTATGCTAGCCTGCTTGTTTGATCCGTCCTTAGCCTTTGCCGTTACGGTGTAAGTTCCGGGGGTCACAGCCTTTATCCTTGCAAAATTGTCACCTGTCTGCTCTATCTTAAGCTTATCAGGAGCGCTGCTTTCCCACTTAAGTCGCTTATCATCTGCATCGGATGGAGATATGCTCGCTATTACATCCGCTTCATCTCCCTCTCTAATGTCCGACTTAGTCACTCCTAGAGTTATTTCAGAGATAGGTTTTGCGATTGCTCCTTGCTTGTCAAATACCGCATATACAATTGTGTCTTTATCTATCACGTTATCTCTAGTTAAATTTAGAGCTCCGAGGCTTGACTCTGTTGACCAGCCCTTAAACGTATATCCGTCTCTTACAGGGTTTGCAGGCATATTATCAAGAATTGCCTTGCCCCTCTCTACCGCTACGGATTTAGGGAAACCTGCCGCTCTATCCGCTATAAACAATACACTTACTTCATCCTTTTTAAAGATCGCATGTACTTCAGTATCTCTGCTTACCTGAGTATGCTTTGTGAAGTTTACTTCGCCGTCCTTCTCATAACTCCAACCACGGAACACGTAGCCCGGTTTTTTAAGATCCATCGGAAGCCCTGCATCAAGAGAAGTTCCATCTTCCGCCTCAACTACCTTAGGATATCCTGTTATGCCTTCAGCATTTAGAGTTACCTTTACCTTCTTAGCCGGTTTTCTGATAACTTCCATAGCAAGTTCATTAGTAACTCCGGAGCCGTCTAAAGCTTCCGCCTTAACCTTTACAACTCCTTCACCCACAGCTTCTACCCTTGCTGCAGAATCATCCGCGTTTATTATCTTTAAGATGTCGGCTCTGTCAAGTGTAAACCTTACTCTCTTATCCGTAGCATCGGTTGGAGATACTATCGCAAGTACATCCGTAATGTCTCCAAGTTGCATCCTTAGGCTTCCTGCCGCCAGCTTTATGCTGTTTACCTTCTTAAGTATAGATCCTTGTTTTCTGTATACCGCATATACATTCATGTCCTCTTTTACTGCGGTATCTGAGAAGAAGTTTATAGGACCGTTCTTTTCCTTGCTGTATCCTAGGAAGTCATATCCTGCTCGCTCTATCCTAGCCGGCAACTTGTCTGCAAGCGTATCTCCTCTCATCACTTCAATAACCTGAGGGTAGCCCGCTACATCATCAGCATATAGTGTTACCTTTGCCTTCCTTGGTACGTTAATATCCTTCTCTTTAACCTCTATACTCGTCTCAGCCTCTACTCCTGAGCCGTCCGTTGCCTTTGCCCTTACGCTGTATTTGCCTTTATCAAGTGCCTTAAGGCTTATCATTCTATCCTTGATGCCGGTTATTTTTAGCTTGTCGTTATTGCTTGATGTAAATTCAAGCACCTTGTTTGTAGCGTTATCAGGCTCGATACTTGCTATTACATCGAAGGTATCTCCCTTTTCTATGCTTGATTTTGTAACAGCAAGCGTTATGTTTTTAATCTTTGTGGATGCTGCCTGCGTTGCTTCGAACACTGCATATACCACCGTATCTTCGTTTACTACCGTATCCTCGGTAAAGTTTACAGCTCCCGTCGGTGAAATCGTACTGTATCCTTTGAACTTAAAGCCGTCCTTCTCTACCTTCTTTGGAAGTAAGTTTAATAGAGCGCTTCCTCTTTGAACAGGTACCGTTATAGGATATCCGTCTACTCCGTCAGCTCTTACCGTTACATGTACTATATCCTTTTTAAATACCGCATATATCTTGCTGTCTGTCATTACCTTGGTGTGTTTATTGAAGTCTACGCTTCCTGTGCTTGATATCGTACTCCAACCCATGAATACATGACCCGGTTTTACAAGATCCATAGGAAGATCCGCATAGCTTTCGCCCTTGGTTACATCTACGGTCTTAGGGAATCCGGCTATTCCTTGAGCTTCCATAGTAAGCTTCACGCTTTCCTTCTTAGGCTCTACATTTATTGTTATCTCGCCGCTTACTCCTGATCCGTCATTAGCCTCTGCCCTTACTACTGCGCTTCCTCGCTTCTTGGCTGTTGCTCTTGCCGCAATCTCGCCGGTCTTATCAACCTTTAGAACACTTGGGTTAAGCGATGTGAATGTAAGATCCTTATAATCAGCATCTTCCGGGTCTATCAATGCGCCTATCGCTGTTTGATCATTAAGTTCCAGTAACGTGCTTCCTGCAAGCAATGTAATGTTCTTTATCTTCTTGTTTATTAAGCCTTCCTTAATATATCTTGCATATACTTCCGTATCCTGATCTATTCTGGTGTCCTTTGTAAGTGTGGCACCTGCGCCTCCTACAATTCTCCATTCCTTGAATCTAAAACCTTGTCTTACAGGGTCTGCAGGCATTCTACCGCCAAGCGCTTCGCCCTTCTTAACCGTCAATACCCTAGGGAAGTTATTATCACCGTCGGCATTGAATACTACCTTAGCGTGGGTGGAAGGTATAGGTCCCGTGCCGCTGTCATTCACCTCAAATACAACCTGCTTGAACACATTTGATCCGTCAGTTGACTCTGCCCTCAAAGTATATCTGCCTTCTCTTGCTGCGTATATCCTTGCTGTTGTCAATGAAGTCTTTTCAACATTAAGGCTCGGTGTTACTGTAAACCTTATATCCTTATTGCTTGCATCTACAGGATTTACCAATGCCAGCGCATCTACATAGTCTCCTGCATTTATGTTGGTTCTTGAAAGTTGAAGATCGATGCTCTCCACCATTTTAGGGTTTTGATAATCAAATACCGCATATACTATAGTGTTTGCATAAACCAAGGTATCCCTTGTAAAGTCCACAGGTCCTGCGGCCGTATTTCTGCTCCAGCCCTTAAACACTGCGTTCGGTTTTGTAAGATCCATATCAAGCTTATCGCCTATAGCCTTACCGTCTTCTACAACAACGGTCTTAGGATATCCTACCGCATCGCTCATCATGGTTACAGTGTGCATTGTAGGTACAGGATTCTTAGGTACTACCTTTATAGTGATTTCACCGTACTTACCTGAACCGTCGTTTGCCCTTGCGGTTATCTTAAACGTACCCGCTTCCTTAGCATATGCACGTGCCGTCGTATCAGTCATCTGCTCTACAGGGAATTTATCCGCATTTTCACTTTCAAATGTCAAATGCTTTATGTCCGCATCAGGTGGCGTTATCGCTGCCAGTATATTAATTCCGGATCCTACTTCTACTTCCCTCTTTGCCGCCTTAAGAACTATCTTCTCTATCTTGTTCTCTGCCTGTATACCGGGATCCCTTTCAAATACGGCGTATACGCTCATATCCTTATCTACCTTGGTATCCTTTGTAAAGTTCACATCGGAAGCACTTACAGGATTCATCTTTGTGCTCCAACCACGGAAGTTAAAGCCTACTATGTCCGGATCATCCGGCATATCAAATCCTACCGAGCTACCCTTCATAACTTCTACAGCCTTAGGATAATCTGCCGCACCCGGCGCCATGAATCTTACCGTTGCCTTATTGCTAGGTGGCGCACCCTTCTTAAGTACGTCTATTTCTATTGTCTTTTCTATGTTAGAACCATCCGTTGACTTTGCAGTTACCGTGTAGCTTCCTTCACGAAGATTGTGAACCTTTATAGCTCTTTCATTTATGTTTATTATTTTTGCATTGCTTGGCGATATGCTCCATTCAAGTGTCTTGTTCTTCGCACTGCTAGGTTCTACATCAGCAATTACATCTACTTCATCCCCGTCATATATCGTACTCTTTGACAACTTAAGGTCTATAGATTTTACCTGCTTTTCAGGCGGTACAGGGACAACCGATTTGAATACCGCATATAGCGTCATATCCGTATTTACAATATCACTGCTTGTAAAGTCCGGATCACCTGCATAGCCCATCGTGCTCCAGCCGTGGAATTCCATACCCGGCTTTGATAATCCCATAGGAAGCAAATCTCCTAATGCGGTTCCTTCGTCCACTTCCAAAAGATCCGGATATCCAAGAACGCCTTCTGCCATAAGCCATACATATGCTTTGCCTTGCGTCTTTTCTTTTACATTTATTTCAAGCTCCGCCTGCTTATTAGAGCCGTCTCTTGCAGATGCCTTTATCTTATGTCTGCCTACAGTATTTCCTCTGACTCTCAACTTATTGCCATCAATGCTTACTACTGTAAGTCCTGCATCCACATAGTATTCAAGATCCTTAAGCTTAGCTGAATTAGGTTCTACCTTCGCTATAACATCTGTTTCTTCGCCTACCTTGATCTCGTTCTTATTGCTCTCAAGCGTTATTTTTTGGATCTTAGGTTCTACGTTTACAGTGGTGTCTTCTTCGTATACCGCATATACAGACATGTCGTTTTTAACCACCGTATCTTCTGTAAAGTTGATATCCGCCTTTTTGCCTAGGATCTTCGTGCTCCAACCGAGGAACTTAAGCCCGTATATCTTAGGATTCTTAGGCATCTTACCTAGAAGTGCTTCACCCTTTTTGATATTTACTATCTTAGGAAATCCTGCTGCAGATCCTGCGTTAAACATTACGTTTGCATCCGTCGTAGGTACTCCCGGCTGTTTGCCTTCTACTTTTACTCTGAGCCTTCCTTCAGTGCCCGATCCGTCTTTTGCCTTCGCCGTAATTGTGTAGATGCCTCTCTTATGAGCTTTTACGTACGTTCTGCTGTTTCCTGCATTTCTTATTTCAAGACCGTTATTGTTGCTGCTCTTCCATAGAAGTTCTTTGTTTAGAACGTCCGTAGGTTCTATTTCCGCTATCACTTCCGCCATTTCGCCCACTCTTATCATGCTCTTTGAAAGGTTTAGCGTTATCCTTGTTATTTGCTTGTGCGTCGCCCTCTTAAATATTGCAAACACCTTCATTCTGCCGGTTATTCTTGTATATTTTGTAAACTCATATTCAAGGTTAGGATCGTTCGCCCTCATGCTCCAGCCTGCAAATGTATAACCCATCTTATCAGGCGCTTCAGGCATGTTGTTGCCTAAAGTAGTATCGTAGTTTGCATATTTTACAGCATACTTCTTTATTCCGTTTACGAATGTCACCGCACACGTAACAGGCTTCCATATTGCATAGGCTGTCATATTCGATATTACAACCGTTTCTTCTGTAATATTTGCAGTTTTGGCATTCGGTTCACTCGCCCAGCCTTTGAATGTGTAGCCTCTTCTGATAGGTCTTTGTCCCGGCATATTTGCGCCTATCTTCTCACCGTCTTGTAGGTATATAGGGCTCGGCACGCTGTTTTCTTCTCCGCCGTTCGCATTAAATGTTACGGTATGCATTTCCTGCCAGATTGCAAACAAAGTTGTTCTGTATTGTATTACGCTGTCCCTAGTAATGTTAGGGCTGTATGCATTCGGATCGTCTGACCAGCCAAGGAACTTATGTCCTGCCCTTGTTGGGATCTTAGTAGGGTAGTTATCTCCAAGCTTCTCGCCTCTCACTACCTTTATAGGATCAGGCACAGATGATGCGTCTCCTCCGTTTGCATTAAAGCTTACCTCTGCAAGTTCTTTCCACACTGCATAAACTGTCGTCTCGCCTGTGACCTTTGTATCTTTGTCAAATTTATGCGCCGGAGTTAAGACTCCATTTTCAGCCTCCGTCTTTGATGTGCTCCATCCTATGAAGGTGTAATCAGGCTTTGCAGGGTGTCCTGTAGGGAATTTATCCTTAAGCGCTTCTCCGTGTAAGCACTTTATAGGTGATTTAAACGGCTCTTCAACCTCTTTATTGTCACTCATAAAGTGCACATCGTATTCCTTCTTGCTCCAGGCTGCATATGCCGTTACATCATCTGTTATTACCGTATCCTTATCTATCTTATTTTCATCTGTAATAACGCCTTTATCGGCTTCTGCCTTTGATAAAGTCCAGCCGCGGAATTCATGGTTTGCCTTTGTAGGCTTATCTTTAGGGAATTTTGCCCCAAGGCTCGTGTTATATTCTGTATCTACCTTCCCCGGTACGCTTCCGAGGCTTCCACCGTTTGCATCGAATGTTACAGTCGATACATCCTTTTTCTTAAACGCCGCATAAACTACCGTATCCTTGTTTATTTCAGTATCCTTATTTACTTCATTTGCGCTTGTTACTATGCCAAGCTCAGCTTCTGCTCTGTTGCTTGTAAATCCTACAAGCATTTTCCCCGCTTTTCTTGGAAGGGTTTTAGGGAATCTGTCTCCAAGTTTCTTTCCCGCTTCCACATACACAGGTTGCATAACAGGATATCCTCCCATTACATCAAACTCAACCTTATACACAGAGCCTGCATCCTTCCACAATGCATATGCAACCGTGCTTTCATTAAATACGGTCTCTGCTGTTATATTAGGGGCGTCTGCGCTTGCCTTATCTGCGTATCCGAAGAATGCTTTGCCTGCCCTTTCAGGAACTTCCATAGGGAATCTGGCTCCTAGCGCTGTGCCTTTTTCAAGCATTACGCTTGGCTCAGCATTCTTATATTTTCCGCCGTTTGCATCGAATTTTACACCTATGGTGCTTGATGTTCCTTCTTTCCAGATTGCATACAGCGTCTGTGATTTTGTAAATACGGTATCCTTTGTAGCTTCAGGGACTCTTGAATGCTTGTTGTATCCCCAGCCTATAAAGGTGTAGCCTTCCCTCTTAGGATCCATGTTCGCTACATTCGTAGGATGATGAGGCGGGAATTCATCTCCCAATGCTTCCCTTTCATATATTTCTTTGCTCTCAGAAAGGCTTCCAAGATTACCGCCGTTTGCGTTAAATCTTATCGTTATCTTTTGTCTTTCCTTCCATACTGCATACACTTCAGTCTCTGCATCGGGTATAGGTGTATCTTTTGTAAATTCAGATCCCGGAGTGATGGCTCCTGTATTTGCATCGCTTGCCTTTAAGCTCCAGCCTACAAAGTCATATCCCTTTCTTGTAGGCTGCTCTGTAGGGAAACTGCTTCCAAGAATATTTCCTGTAAGGCCTTCAAGCTCAGGCGGTACATCGCCCAGGCTCCCGCCTGTAGCGTGAAATCTAACCTTTGCAGGTACTCTTTTTTCATACACAGCATATACCGTGGTATCCTCAGTTACCGCTTCATTTACCGTAAAGTCGCTTGCCTCTGCATCTTTGGTTTTGCTCCAGCCTTTAAACCGGCTTGCGTTCTTTTGCGGTTCCTGCTCAGGAAGCGTACCTTCGCTTGCCCTTATTGACTTTCCGATTTTTACTATTTCATGGTTTCTAAAGCTTTCTCTATCGCCCCCGTTTATATCGAAGGTAACTCCTGCATACGAATCTTTTTGGTATACGTTGTATGCGACATCTTGCCTGCCGCCTGAGTTTACCTTGTAATCATTGCTGATATCTTTACTCTCTTCTTCTGTCTGGGCAGGCGATCCCTTCTCAAGCCTTACAACCTTAAAATCACCGCTCGGGCCTCCTATCGTCGTTGCAAGCCCCGGAGATGTTTTAAGATATTTTATGTTTTCGCAGCTTGTAAATGCATCTTCTGCGCTTGCAAGCCCTACGCTGCTGAATTTCCATTTGCTAAGGTCTGCCTTTTCAATATTACTTCCTGTAAACGCTTCTCTCATGCTCTCAAGCCCTGTAAATGCCCACTTCCTTATATCAGGATTTGCCTTTTCAGCGCCGTTAAATATGCTGTCTATCTTCTTTACGCTTTTTACATTCCACTTTGTTACATCAGGGTTTGCAGATGCCGCATCTGCAAACATCTCCCTCATATCCTCTACCTTTTGCGTGTTCCACTCTCCTGCACCAGGGTTTATAGATGAGCTTTTAAACATTCCTGTAAACTTCAAAGCAGCGCCCGTATTCCAATTTTTAAAGTCGCTCCCGTCCACTTTTCCGTTTACATTGCTAAAGGCATATGAAAAGTCGGTTGTTACTTTTGTATTAAGTTTATCAAGGCCTGTTATATCACCTCCAAAGGCATAGAACATGCGGCTCATATCACTCGGCGCTTCTACATTTGATACGAATTTTATGCTTTTCTTATCGCCCGCTTCTGCCCATGACAGATCGCTTATATTTTTCGCTCCGAATTCCACCGCCATGGCATTCCATTTAGCTCTATCTATTTGCACATCATCGTCTTCGCCTGATTTTTTCGTCTTTATCTCGATTATGGTTTTACCTGTTGCATCCACTGCAGGTTTTGCATATACATTGCCGCTTTCATTTAGCGGATACTCCTGGTCTTTTATATATACAGCATATAGCATCATTCCGTTATTTATCTTTTGATCTTTATTAAACGTCGGTGCTTTATCACTTGGACTATATGCCCAGCCTGCAAATTGATGCCCCGCCTTTTTGGGCTCTTCCTGCGGCAGCACTCCCTTTGACTCGCTAAAAGATTTACCCTTCTCTACTATCTCATCATTAACCCAAGCCTCACTGTCTCCACCGTTCTTATCAAATCTTACAAGGCTGTATTTACCATCGCTATTACCGACTTTCACAAAAAAGAAGCTAGTATCTGGACCATATTTCTCATCGTTATCATCATAATACGTAAGCACATTACTATTATCGGTATCCATGTATGAATCGGTTTTATATCGACATACTTGTTCTCCTTTTTTGACAACGTCAACATCCCATTTTCCATTTTGGTTTGCTTTTGTAGTAAGACCGATTGGAGTTTTTAGGTATTTCAATCCATAATTACTTCTAAGCATATTTTTAGTCGCACTAGTTTCATATTTTACATTTTTAATTGCTGAATTCAACTCCCATTTGCTAAGATCCAGCTTTTCAACATATAAGCCATAGAACATATGGCTCATGTTGGTCACTTTTGATACACTCCATTTCGATACATCAAATTTTGTTCTTTTAAATCTGTAACAGTCTCTAAACATATCGCTCATATCCGTGACGTTGTTTGTTTTCCATTTTGATATATCCGGAAACATCGCTGACTCATCGCCAAAATTCAAGCCGGCACCGTAAAACATTCCATGCATGTCTAATACTTTACGTGTATTCCATTTTGATAAATCAAACGTACTTGCTGAGTATGTGAAATTCTTAGCTTGTTTAAACATACGATTCATATCCAACACATCAGATGTATCTATATTTTCAGCGTTATATACATATCCCCCCAGGTTATAAAAAAAACATGAGCTGTCCTTCGGAAGACGTATCCCCTTTGCATCAAATTTAATGTTCATTTTCCCGCTCCAATCAATGCTAGGATCGTCTCCCTGGGCGTTCGGGTTATAATTACCTCCTATATTTTTTACTAAATTCGCCCATTTTTCACGCTCTATCCTCATATCTCCCGAAGTGCTATCAACAGAGATTAAAGCCATGCTGGTATTGTTTTTAAAAATAGTCGCCTTTACATTGCCTGAAGTGTTTAATGGAATTACTATTTTCTTCTCACGCTTATTTTTAAACTTGTTTTTCTTGCCGTTTTTATCATTTGAAACGTCTTTATGTTTTTTGGGATTTAAAATTTTTAAAGAGCTTGCAAAGCTCTTTGCAGCTCTCATCTTTAAAGAATCATTTGGGTTTGTATTTTGAGTTTTAGGAGTTTTTGAAGATTTATCAAGATTTTTATAGTATGCCGCATAACCATCCTGCACAGCTATATTCGCATCGTATGCGACAACTTCTTTCAGCGCTTTGGCCTTCTTTCTAGATATCCTCTGCCGGCTCGGGGCTGCCTCATCATCATCCTTCCCTTCATCTTTGTAAACTTTTTTCTTAAAAGCAAACTTCTTTCCTTTATTATTTGAAGATTTTTCTTTAGAAGCCGTAGCTTTTTTATCGCTCTTCTTCTTTTTTTGCTCTTTAGCTTTAATATTTACGCTATTATTGTTATTCTTTTGCGTATTCTCTTTAGATACGGCAGTTGCCTTATTGGCGTATGTCTTCTTCATACCCGCCTGCTCAGATGCAGCAGCCTTTTTCGCTACGCCTGCATTACCCACTTTGCCGTTTTCCGCAAAGCTCGGTGCGATGCCCGTAACCACCAGCATGATACTCAACACCCATGCAAACGTCTTAGATGCAGCGCTCGCTGCCTTAAAATTTTTCTTGCTCTTACCAAAGTTCTTCATTTTTCGCCTCCCAATGACTTTCCAAAACATAATAAGTGTAGCTATGCTATCATGAAATGTATATGAAATTGTCGGAAAGCGAATTAATTTATTCAAGAATTGTTAAAAAGGCTAATTTGTCCTACCCCCCCCAAGAAATTTCAGAATTCGATATGATTTTTTGTTTTTATAGACAAAAACACTGGCTTTCGTCCGCTTTTCAGTTTATCTTTTATGTAATATTTTGCTTTTCTATCATATAGAAAAGCATCACAAGATCAAAATCTTATTTTTATAATAAAATGCCATTGACTTTATAATACAACATTCAAAACGCACTATATACCAAAATATTTACATACTCTCGATTTATATATTATGTGTGCATTACGTTATAAATATTTTAAACAATCACTCAATCAATATACACTATAAACTCAACCCTGTACTCACTTCACCGCTATTAAGAAGCTTCAGCTCTCCCATTTCGGTTTGTACCACAAGCTCCCCTGTGTCCGCAATATCTATAGCCTTTGCATTATACGCAGGTATGCGCTTTTCAGCATCCTCATATACCGTTATATTGCTCCCTAAGGTCATGCAATGCTCTTTATACCTTGCAATTACATCCTCGCCATTGTATCCGTTCTTTAAATCCATAATGTTTTTTGTGATTCCGGCGATGAGAGCTTCCCGCATATCAGTTGCTATGCCCAAAGCACCTGCCTCAACACCAAGGCTGTTTACTTCCTTGCTTTCAGCGCAGTTAATCCCTATCCCTATTACAACCGGCACTTCCTTTTCTGATGAAATCTCTCCGTGCGCTTCCACCATTATGCCTCCAACCTTTCGATTTTTAAAAAATATATCGTTTATCCACTTAATCTCAACGTTTATACCTGTGACAGATGCTATCCCCTCACGCACCGCATTTGCAGCGGCAAGGCTGATAAGTCCGAATCTCTCCTTTGTAAGCTTAAGCCTTAACAATACGGAAAAATACACGCCGCACCCCCTAGGAGAACAAAAGGATCTGCCCCTTCTGCCTCTGCCCTTCGTTTGCTCTTCAGAAACCACCAATGCATCTTTACAAGCGCTTTCAGATAATTCCCTCGCTCTGATATTCGTAGATTCCAAGCACTCATAACACTCAAAAAAAATATCCAAACCTTCATCTTCCAAACATTTTCGTAGCCGCCTCTTATCCATATTTCAATTCCTATTCATCATTACTTTAATATCAGTTCAGCATAGTTTTTTAACCTTACTCACCGCTTGTGAAATGACTGTTCATAATAATATTAAAAAAACCATACAGCACAAACCCGTTAACCTCAACTTCTCAGAAAATAACTATTTATCATGATATCAAAAACATTACCGCATATAAACACTACCGTCACAAAATCTGAATTACAAGCTATGACCATGATATCAAAAACTCTATACCATACAACCCCCTTATTCATAGGCCCTTCGAAAAATTATGCCGAGCATTCATATACAACATCAAAACAATCAAATACAACGACTGAAGCCCTTGATATTAAAGGTATTCGCTGTTCTTAGCTCTTTAAAAGCTGATAAAGTCGAGAGAAATAGTTAGTCACTCAAGTAGCAAAGCTGGGGAAAGCTCTTCGTTGTGATATAATTAATAAAGTTGTTAACGTATCCATAATAATGAAAGAGGTGTAAAAATGGATCTTATCGATATGCTGAAAGAACAAATTAAAACCGAGAAAAAAAGCATTGTGTTTCCTGAAGGCACTGACAAGCGAATCCTCGGCGCTGCCGCAAAGCTAAAAAAAGAAAACATACTTAACCCGATACTCGTAGGCAAGGAAGAAGACGTAAAAAAAACTGCAGCGGATAACGGAATAGATGTTGCAGATCTTGAAATACTGGATCCCGCTACATACCCTGAAATGGATGAACTCGTATCAAAATTTGTAGAAAGGCGAAAGGGCAAGATAGACGAAACCCAGGCAAGAGAAAAACTCACAAATGATGTAAACTACTTCGGCACCATGCTCGTATTTACGGATAAAGTGGGTGGTCTCGTATCCGGCGCAATCCACTCTACAGGAGATACTGTAAGACCTGCCCTTCAAATAGTGAAGACAAAACCTGAGTACAACAAAGTAGCAGGCTGCTTCATACTTAGAAAGGGCGAAGAAGTATACCTGTTTGCAGACGGCGGAGTAAACCTCGATCCGAGCGCAGAGGACCTTGCAGAAACTGCCATCCAGACTGCAGAAACCGCAAAGAAATTCGGGATAGATCCTAAGGTTGCGATGCTAAGTTTCTCCACAATGGGCTCGGCTTCATCCGATGAAGTAACCAAAGTACAGGAAGCGACAAAACTTGCAAAAGAAAAAGCGCCGGATCTTGATGTAGACGGCGAGCTACAATTCGATGCGGCATTCGTACCTGAGGTAGCCGCATTAAAAGCTCCTGATTCCAAGGTGGCAGGCAAGGCAAACGTATTCATCTTCCCTAACCTTGCAGCAGGAAACATAGGATATAAACTGGTACAAAGGCTCGGAGGATTTGCCGCAATAGGACCTCTCCTTCAGGGACTCAATGCACCTATCAATGACCTGTCCAGAGGCTGCAATGAAAAAGACGTATATGAGCTTGCAATAGTAACGGCAGCTACAATGTAAAGCCTAAATTAACTTTCTGCCCGAATTTGCATGGCATATCGCAACGGCAAGCGCATCTGCCGCATCATCGGGCTTCGGTACGGACTCAAGATTTAAAAGCACCTTCACCATTTGCATTACCTGCACCTTTTGGGCCCTACCGTAACCTACAACACCCTGCTTCACCTGAAGCGGGGTGTATTCATTTACATTGATGCCTCTTACCGCACCTTCCACCAAGGCCACACCTCTTGACTCCGCTACATGGATTACCGTTTTTGAATTCGTATTGAAAAACAGTTCCTCTACCGCCATTTCATCAGGTCTATACTTTTCTACTATGGAAGACAGCTCCATGCGAATCTTAAGAAGCCTCTCAGGTAGCGGTTCTCCCGCCTTGGTTTTAATCACCCCGTAATCCACAGGCTTAAAAGAATTGCCTATTTTATCGATTAGACCATACCCCATGATGGCATATCCCGGATCTATCCCCAAAATTCTCATGCTATTTACCTTCCGCTTCTAAATTTTTATGAGCTATACCCATCATGAGTTTTATCCTATTTAGCTGATTCACTTCACTGGCTCCCGGATCATAGTCGATAGCGACTATATTAGCCTTAGGATTTCGCTTCCTTAGAATCTTCATAACGCCCTTTCCTGTAACGTGATTCGGCAGACAGGCAAACGGCTGTAGGCAGACTATATTCTCTATACCTTCATCGAGCATCTCAACCATCTCGCCTGTAAGAAGCCACCCCTCGCCGCATTGATTCCCGAGGGACACCACTTCCTTTGCCTTGCCCGCAATATCGTATATGGACTTTGGAGGATCGAAGTGCTTGCTTTCTGCAAACGCCTTCTTCACATCCCGCCTCAATCTTTCCAAAAACCAAATTATAAACTTCGCTATATACGCCTTACTCCTCTTACCCGCCAGCGTTTCGTAATTAAATATATCGTTGTGCGCACAATACAACATGAAGTCCATAAGCTCTGTGACTACGGCTTCTCCTCCTTCGGCTTCTATCGTTTTAACTATTTGATTATTCGCATTCGGGTGATATTTTACGAGTATTTCGCCTACAACGCCCACCTTGGGTTTCTTCCTATCGATTCGCTCTAAATTATCGAAGTCTTTTATAGCCGCTCTTATATCTGCCATAACATCTTTATAACTACCGTCAAATATGGTAGTTTCTGCCTTCTTTATCCATTTTTCAAGCAAGGCATCGGCACTCCCAGCCACCTTTTCATATGGCCTCGTAGCGTTAATGAGCCTCATGAGTACGTCCCCGTATATGAGCCCCAGTCCCACGCTTTTCAGCATACGCAGATTGAGCTTAAATCCCGGATTTTTTTCAAGCCCTACCGTATTAAAGGAAACCACGGGAATATGTGCAAGCCCGAGGTCTTCAAGCGCTTTTCTAAGGAGCGCTATGTAATTGCTGGCTCTACAGCCTCCTCCCGTTTGACTAAAGATTATCGCCGTTTTATCGAGATCCAAATCCGCGGACTGAATATACGAAATTATCTGCCCGAGAGATACGATGGTAGGATAACACGCATCGTTATTTATGTATTTTAGCCCCACATCTATAGCTTCCTTATCCACATCCGGAAGTAAAATCGGTCTGAAGCCTTCTCTTTTGAACAGAGGCTCGATAAACCTGAAGTGAATAGGCGACATCTGCGGAATTATGAGATTATAGTTCTTCTTCATATCCTTATCGAAAATGCGCCTCTCATACCCCTTTATTTTTTCTATAACGGGAACCTTAGTCTTCTCCCTTTCTTCCATCGCAGCAAGTAACGACCTGATCCTGATCTTTGCAGCGCCCAAATTCGCACCTTCATCTATCTTGAGAACGGTATACAGCTTATTGTGCTTTTCACAAATTTCTTCTATCTGATCCGTGGTTACGGCATCCAGCCCACATCCAAACGAATTGAGCTGCACGAGTTCAATGTCCTTATACTTGCCGGCAAACTCTGCCGCCCTATACATTCTGGAGTGATAAGTCCACTGATCCAGCACCCTGAGCGGCCTTGCCACGCTGTGCATCTTCGGAATCGAATCCTCGCTTATAACCACCATGCCCACAGAATTTATGATGCCGTCTATCCCGTGATTTATTTCAGGGTCTATATGATATGGCCTTCCCGCAAGCAACACGATCTTCTTGCCGTTTTTCCTTGCATAATCTATAACCTTCTTGCCTTGCGCCATGACATCATGCTTATATTTTGCCATGACGGCTCGTCCCCTTTGTATAGCCGCTTTTATCTCCTTTGCGCTTGCTCCGTCAGCACCTAAAAATCCGCCCTTAAGCTCTCGCAAGAGCTTCTTGTCATCTATATACGGCAAAAATGGTGAATGAAATTCTATACCTTTATGAGCAAAATAATCCTTCATGTTATTTCCGATTACCTCTGCATAGGTAGCTACGATCGGGCAATTGAAGTGATTGTTTGCACCCACATCCTCTTTAAATTCATGGTTTATACACGGCATGAATATGCGCTTTATCCCGTGCTCACCCAGCCACTTAATGTGCCCGTGCACGAGCTTTGCAGGATAACATGCGGTATCCGATGAGATGGTATCAATACCGAGGTCATAGATTGACTTTTTAGATGGCGGCGACACTACAACATTATAACCGAGTTCCGTGAACACAGCATGCCAAAACGGGTAATTTTCATACATGTTGAGCACTCTAGGGATTCCTATATCGCCCTTCTTCGCTTCTTTTCCTAAAGATTTATAGCTGAACAATCTGGTCTGCTTATACTTATATAAATTATATTCGCTCTCGATCAGCGCTTCCTTGCCGGCTCCTCTCTCGCACCTATTCCCCATGACAAATTTCTTACCGCTGTTAAATTCGCTTATTGTAAGCATGCAATTGTTGGAGCACAGATTACACCTCTTTGCATAGCTACTGACCGCAAAGTCACTTAGTTCATCACGCTTTATGATATCGGAAACGCATTTCCCTACAGATTCCTTTGCCCTCTTTTGAGAGTATATGGCTGCCCCGAAAGCGCCCATCAAGGCTGAAATATCAGGTCTTACAACTTCTTTGCCGAGAATATTTTCTATACTTTTCAGAACGGCATCACTTAAAAACGTTCCGCCCTGCACCACTATCTTATCGCCCGCTTCATTGGAATCACGCAGTTTTATAACTTTATAAAGGGCATTTTTGATTACGGAATATGCAAGTCCTGCCGAAATATTCTCTACCCCGACGCCTTCCTTTTGCGCCTGCTTCACCTTGGAATTCATAAATACAGTACACCTCGTACCGAGATCCACAGGAGCATCGCCCTTTACCGCCTTGTCCGCAAACTGCTTTGCGTCGAGCCCTACGGACTTTGCATAAATTTCAAGAAACGATCCGCACCCGGAAGAACACGCCTCATTTAGCATTATGTTGTATATCGCACCGTTTCTAATGCGCATACACTTCATATCCTGCCCGCCTATATCCAGTATGAATTCCACTCCCGGCAGAAAATTCTCGGCTGCGGTGTAATGCGCTACCGTCTCTATGAGCCCGTCATCTATTTTGAAGCCTTCCTTTGCTATCGCTTCTCCATAACCTGTGACGGTTGATCGTGCGATATACGCAGTCTCGGGCAGTTTATGATATATTTCGGTCAAAATTTTTCGAATCACTTCAAGAGGCTTTCCTTCGTTACTCGCATAGAATGAATATATTATGCGCCTCTCATCATCCATGAGCACTGCCTTGGTGGTGGTGGAACCCGCATCTATTCCAAGGTAAACAGGTCCTGTCGCCTCTTCTATATTTGCCCTTACCGCCTTACTCTTATCGTGCCTCTTTTTAAATTCCTCGTATTCCCTGTCATTTTTGAAAAGCGGCTCAAGCGTTTTTACATTTGCGCTGTACTTACTGTGATCTATATTGCTTAAGGTATCCACTATATGGGTCAATAAAAAGGTCTTTTCTTCCTTCTCGGCTAAATATGCCGCACCGAGCGCTACAAAATACTTTGCGTTTTCAGGAAATATCACATCTTCGGGTTTTATTTTTAAAGTTTCAATAAAACGTTTTCTAAGTTCCGAGCTGAAAGATAACGGGCCTCCGAGGAAGGCGACCTTCCCCTCTATGGTTCTACCGCAAGCGAGTCCGCTGATCGTTTGGTTTACCACAGCTTGAAAAATGGATACCGCTAAATCTTCTTTTTTTGCACCTTCGTTTATAAGCGGCTGTATGTCCGTTTTTGCAAAAACGCCGCATCTTGCAGCTATCGGATATATGGTTTTGTAGTTTTTCGCAGCCTCGTTAAGACCTGCCGCATCGGTATCGAGAAGCACTGCCATCTGGTCTATAAATGCACCCGTTCCTCCTGCGCAGGTACCGTTCATACGTTGCTCTACGCTGTTTTTGAGGAAGGTGAGTTTCGCATCCTCACCCCCAAGCTCTATCGCCACATCCGTTTGCGGGATTATCTCTTCTATGGCCTTGGTACAGGCGATTACCTCCTGCTCGAACTTCGCATCCATAACCTGCGCCATGCCGAGCCCGCCGCTACCCGTAATTACTACATTTACATCTATATCGCCCACCTGCTGAATAAGCTCACCCAGCATCTTGATGGCGGCATTAAAAACATCAGACTGGTGACGCCTGTATTCTTTATACTTTATTTGTGAACCATCTAACATAACCAACTTTACAGTAGTTGATCCTACATCGATACCTAGTTGCATACCGCCTCTATAAACTTTCCGTTAAAATATCTAAAAGAATATACTATGAAAGATATTCTCTAATCCGCTCTTCTACCTTTTCTTTTCCCAAAATGTCTTGGATCTCTCCTATATCCGGTGAATTGGATCTTCCGACGAGTGCGAGCCTCAGCACCGTGCTGACATGCCCCACATGTCCCCTGTACATATCGGGATTTTTCTTGTATTCCTTAGGTTTAAGCGCATATCCATACCTCTCACTTATATCCTTTATATCCGAAAACCATCCCTCGCTTGTGTTTTTACCACGTCGTTTTTGCAAATAATCATTCAGAATATTGACAGCATCCTCTCTAGGCACTTCCGCAGGCAGCTCATCTTCCACCGCAAAGCCTTCATCGAAGAAAAATGCTATGAACTCCGCTATCTGCTCGCAGTAGGCAAGATCCTTCCTCGGATTGTTACCGTTTCTTCCTACGGATAACATCTTGGCAAGCCTGTCTTCATCCTCATGAATTATCGCATATATGACGGCTTTTTTTACACCTTGCTGCTTAGCGCCGTATTCATTCGCCCAGCTTTTAAGTCCCCTTGCAATGCTTTTTTCGCTCATCCTCGCAAGACATTCTTTTGACACATCGTTTAATTTCACGATATCAAACAGCGCTCCGGATTTACTCATATTTTCAAGACTGAATTCAAAACTGTTTATATCTTCGCTCGGATTTTCACAGCGCCATTCCTCAAACGAAGAATTGATAAGCGTCATGAGGTATTCCATAACAGCTTCCTTGAAATAGCCCTTTTCTCTATAAAATGAAAGGGCAAGTTCAGGATCCTTTCGCTTTGAAAGCTTTCTTTTTTTACCGTCCTCAATCTTCATAAGCTGCGCAGTATGGCAATATATCGGAGGCTCCCAACCGAAATGCGCAAACAGCTCAATATGAACAGGCAAGGTGGATAACCACTCTTCGCCCCTGATAACATGCGTTGTTCTCATTAAATGATCATCTATAACATGTGCGAAATGATACGTTGGCATTCCATCCTTTTTAAGTATCACTACATCCATATCGTTGGCAGGCATTGAAAGCTTGCCACGTATTCCATCATTTATATCCACCTTTATATCTGCAGTGGACTTTAATCTCAATACGTACTCAGAGCCGTCCTCTATTTTTTTTACAGCTTCCTCTTCTTTCAAGTCTCTATATATGGCATATTCACCGTATATACCTGTATTTTGCTTGTTCTCTTCTTGCTTTTTTCTTGTAGCGGCAATTTCATTTTCAGTCAAAAAACATGGGTATGCGAGCCCCTTTGCCAGCAATTCAGCGGCAAAACTTCTATATATATCTCGCCTCCGGCTCTGTTCATACGGCGCATAATCACCCAAGTCTCCCGTTACCATGGCACCCTCGTCAAATCTGATATCAAAGTAATCGAGAGCCTTAATTATCTCTTCCTTTGCGCCTTCAACCTGTCTCTTGCTGTCCGTATCCTCAATTCTGAGGTAAAAAATTCCATCGTTTCTATGCGCCAGGCGCTCATTGATATAAGCTCCGTACAGATTCCCGAAATGTATGAATCCCGTCGGGCTTGGCCCCAACCTTGTAACTACCTTGGCACTTTCACCTCTGGCTGCATACAATTCTTCGTACTCTGCAGCCTGTTTTTTTACATCGCTAAATATAATTTTCTTAAGCAATTCATTCATCGTATCTTCCTCAATTGATACATCACAATATTTTGTACATTAAAGCCGAGAAACATTATAACACAATGCCCTTGCGATTTTTGAATTTACTAAAAAAGTATGCTAAAATACTACTCGATATGCAAAAAATCATGTTTTGATGAGGAGATCTATTTGATACATTGGAGAAAGAATTGCATCGAAGGATTCTTTTTTCTCAGGCTGAGGGAAACCTTGGATAATAAGCTTTCGAATCTGGGAAAAAGAATAAGATATAGAAACAACAAAGTCGATGAGAAAAAGCTCTTTGTGATGAGCTATGACAATCAGTTTACATGTAATCCACGCTATATAGTGGAAGAATTGCTCGCAAGAAAAGCGCCCATAAAAATCGTATGGGTAATAAATAAAAACAAAAAGATAACAACACCCTTCCCAAAGCAAGTAACTCTAGTACCTAGAGGTACCTTTGAAATGTTTGAGGAGCAAGGCTCGGCAAAGGTTTGGCTCGATAACGGGCTAAACTGCGTATGGTTCAACATGCCGAAGAAGGAAAATCAGGTGTATATAAACACTTGGCACGGGAGTCTCGGCATCAAAAAGCTCGGAGGCGATGATTTTTGGATGTCCAAGGCGAAGCGTTGCAATGCCGTTACGGATTACCTCGTAACAAACAGTAAATTCGAAGAGGATGTCTTCAAAAACAGCTTTTGGAAGGACGGCAAATTTTTAAAGTACGGTCATGCGAGAAACGATCTCCTTCTGGATGCTCATAAAAAAGCACAGCTCGATGAAAATACACGCATTGCACTGGGTCTAAACAAGGATACTAAAATCGCACTTTACGCTCCGACATTTAGAGACAACGGCGACACCACCGCAATTCAGGTGAATTACCCTGCTTTGAAAAAAGCACTCGAAGAAAAATTCGGCGGGAACTGGGAAATACTGATGAGGTTGCATTTTAAAAACCGAAGCCTCGCATTATTCAATAATCCCTATCCGTTCGTACACGACGTCACCATGTATCCCGAAATGCAGGAGTTGCTATCTATTGCAGACATCGGCATAACCGATTATTCAAGCTGGGCATACGATTTTCTATTGACTGAAAAACCGCTGTTCATCCTGGCGAAAGACATCGATATGTTCGATAATCTGCGAGGTTTTTATTATCACCTCGATGAAACCCCCTTCCCTATAGCTGTTACGGATTCCGAACTCATCGAAAATATTAAGGACTTCAATGATGCGGACTACCGAAAAAAATCGCTTGACTTTTTAGAAGGCAAGGGTTGTTACGAAAGTGGTAAGGCAGCTAAAAAAGTTGCTGATAAAATATGTGAAATAATGGGAGTGGAGTAAATTATGAAGATTTTAAAAAGTGCAACCTCAATCGTTGTTGCTATGTTGTTTGCTTTTTCTTTAATATTTAGCAGCTTTACCGTATCGGCAAAGACGGAACAAACCTATGTGTCCGCCGATCAGTTTAGAAGCAGCGAAAAGATATTTTTTCAGGATGCTGACAGAATCGTCAATAACTGCAAGTTTCATGTGATACAGCAGTTCGCATTTACAAATGACAACAAATACATATTTGCAACTCAGGAAGCGACCCCTGAACCGTACAACAAAAAGAATCCCGTGCATACCGGTCTCACCATGTTCAAGATGTCTCCTGACGGCGTAACTGCACGCAAAACGAATTCCGTAATCCTAAAAAATTACGGGCACGGCGAAGCGGTATCCGTAACAACTCCTGACAATAAAAAGAATATCCACTACGTTTGGGTGATAAGCGGCGCAAATAAAAAGACTTTCGGTACCACGATAACACGTCTCACCTGTAAAATAATTCACGATAAATTCAAAATCACGGATAGAATCACCATCAATAAATTGAACCACTCTATCGTTAAGTATAAAAAAATAAAAAAGAAGGTAAAGAAGAAAAAGATTACAAAAAAGGTGCGCATCGCCAAGAAATTTCCTTACGCCTTCGAGCGTGCCGGCGTAGGTGTCAACCAAGCTTCCAACAGGATTGCATTCAGAGTATGCTTTAAACCGGGCCAAGGATGCAACTACGTCATCTACAACTATAAGAAACTGAATGCTGAGCTGGATAAAGCCCTAAAGAAGAAACGTCACATTTATTCGCTGGATAAGGCTAAGAATTTTCAGTACGCAAATGTTCGAACGAGCCTCAAGCCCACAACAGGTGTAACCGGAGCATTCCAGAGTTTCGATCTAAACGATAAGTGTCTATTCATAGCAGGAAATCATCAAAAAATGCAAGGTAAATACCCGATAGGCATATACAAGATTCCATACAAGACGACGATCAAGGAAATAAGAAAAAATGAGATGTCACATATTGCGCATAACATTCAAATAGAAGCCCCAAAATTTGCCGAGATGGAAGGTCTTAAAGCCGTACAAAAGGACAATAAGACAACCTTCTATTTCAATACCTTCCCGGGATATGTGCCCCTTATGAACAGCCAATCCATTCACTTCTTAGAAGTTTAACCCGAGCAACACCTGCATTGCGCCTGCAGGTAGGTGATCATTTAATGAAAATATTGAATCAAAAGTTATATTATGAATTACTTGACACCATATATTAAGCAGGCATCTCGAATGCCTGCTTTTTTAAATTCCTCAGCCTTTTCCAAATCCCTAAAAATATACTCCGTAGATATTTCACTCACACCGTTATTTTCAAGCTCATATAGCATATTGTCCATGTCTTTAAACCCGTACGCCTCATTAAAAATATCCATCAGCGCAAACCTACCACCCTTTTTTAAAGGCCTCAATGTTTCCCTTATCAATACGGATTTATCCCTGTTATCCTCATCCGTATGAAGTGAAAATCCGCTTACAACCACATCAAACTCGCCGTTTTCAAAAGGTAGCGGCAGAAATTTCCCGCTTCGCCTACTCACATTTTGAATCTCTTCTTCTGTCAATCGCCCTTCCCTCGCCGCTATAATTTCATCATCATTATTCACATAATCAAACATAACTACTTTCGATCCCTTAAATCTGCCGGCAATAGCTATCGACAGGAGACCTGAACCTGCACCTACATCCAAAACCTTATCGCCGTCATCTATGTGTGCCCTATCCATGAGTTTATTCGCTACCTCAAGCCCTATGCCGCCGTCATACGAATCATAAGAAAGCAAGGCTTCCGCACGCTTTAACTTCGCCCATTTAATCAACGAAACCGTAGCTACCGCTATCAGAATTATCCTTACCAAAAAGATAACTCTATGCGCATCGTAATCCTTCAGAAAAAAAAGCGAAGCTCCCAGCAATATAGCCGAGAGAACGAAAATTTCTATATATACCGTCGCACTACCTATGTTTATTAGACTTTTACGCTTCTCGTTTATCTTATTCATCACTAAATTACTGCTTTTGTTAAATTCCTCGGCGTATCTATAGGGCAGCCTCTTTCCCTTCCTATATAATATGCCAACAGCTGCATCGGCAGTACGGATAACACCGGCATCAATTCAGGCTCAAACTGCTTTACATTTATTGTGTTCTTGCAGGTTAATCCCAAATCCTCTCGTTTTATAAGCACCACCGTAGCATCCTTCAATGTGCACTCTTCTACATTCTTTTGCATGTCATCTTCCGTCTCGTCTTGAGTCGCTATGGCCACCAAACCTGCTTCCTCATCCAATAATGCCAAGGATCCGTGCCTGAATTCGCCCGCTCCCATTGCAAAGGAATTTACGTATGTCACCTCGCGCAGTTTAAGCGAGCCTTCATATGCACTCCTGCAATCCAATCCTCTGCCTATGAAAAATATCTTATCCTTGTCTGCAAGCTTTTTCGCTATTTTTGAAATGCTCTCTTTCTCCTTTAGAATTTTTTCATACTCATCAGCTATTGAGTTTAGCCCGTCTTTTATATAAGTTAAATCCTTTTCACAAGAAGCAGCCATAAAGTGTCCCAGCAAAATCATATATACGACCTGAGCCACGTATACCTTCGTCGATGGTACCGCTACCTCTTCTCCCGCATCCGTATAGATAACTTTATCCACCATCTTTGTCATCTTGCTATCCGGAACGTTCACTATTCCGAGCGTCCTTGCACCCGCTTTTTTTGCTATGTTTAATGCATCTATGGTGTCTGTCGTTTCACCTGACTGGCTGATACAGATAAACAACGTATCCTTATTCATGAGCGGCTCATCGTATACGGCTTCCGATGCGATTTTTACCCTCACCGGAATCTTCATGGTTTTTTCTATTATGGACTGCCCTATAAGCCCCGCATGGTACGCCGTGCCGCATGCCTCTATACAGACATCCTTAATACCTTTAAAAAAATCCTTATCTATTCCAATATCAAACCATTTTGAATTGCAACATGGAGCTGAAGAATCTACAAAGCACTTTTCCGTGATCTTTCTTATCACTCCCGGTGTATCGTAAATTTCTTTCATCATATAATGTTCAAAACCGTTTTTACTCATCTTTCATCTCCTATTTACTCATTAGATACTCAGGTAGCGGGTGCTTTTCGCACAGCTTCACCGCTCTTTCGGATAAAGCTTTTAGCTCCGCTTCGCTCGGATTCTTAAGAAGTGCTTCTTCTATAATGCCTGCTATTTCATCCATCTCGGACGCTTCAAACCCTCTGCTCGTAATTGCGGCCGTACCTATCCTCACGCCTGATGTTATAAAAGGTGATACCGTATCAAACGGTATGCCGTTTTTATTGAGCGTTACGTTGATAGAGTCCATTCTGGCCTGCGCATCCTTACCTGTGATTCCCGCTTCTCGAAGATCCACTAAAAATACATGGTTATCCGTTCCGCCTGTCAATATATTAAAGCCTCTCTTTTGCATGGCGTTAGCCAGCGCATTGGCATTTTCAACCACCTTGCCTATATACTCTTTGAATGCGGGCTGGGCAGCCTCATGAAAACATATCGCCTTTGCAGCAATTACATGCTGAAGCGCTCCTCCCTGATAATGTGGGAACACCGCCTTATCCACCGCTACCGCATATTTTTCCTTGCACAGTATAAACCCTCCTCTAGGACCTCTCAATGTCTTGTGGGTCGTGCTCGTTACGATATCAGCATAAGGCACCGGTGATTCATGAAAACCTGTAGCCACAAGCCCTGCAATATGTGCCATGTCCACAAGAAGTATCGCTCCCGCCTTTTTTGCAATTTCACTAAAGCGCTTAAAGTCTATCTTTCTTGAATACGCAGAAGCTCCTGCGATGATGAGTTTCGGTTTTATATCCATCGCAAGTTTTTCTATTTCCTCATAATCGAAAGTAAAACTCTCCTTGTTTACTTCATATGTATGTACATCATATTGCTTTGATACGAAGCTTACGGGCGCAGAATGCGTAAGGTGTCCCCCTGCCTGCATTGAAGGCGCCAAAATTTTATCTCCTATATTGAGCACAGCTGCATAAGCCGCCATATTCGCCTGCGAACCGCTGTGAAGCTGCACATTTGCATGGTCTGCACCGAACAATTTACACACCCTTTCGATGGCCAAGCCTTCTATCTTATCTATTACTTCGCAGCCGCCATAATATCTCTTGCCGGGATATCCTTCCGAATATTTACATGTAAGTATCGATGCCATGGCATTCGAAGATTCTACGCTGGGATAGTTCTCCGAAGCTATAAGCTCTATAGTATTTTTTTGCCTTTCATATTCCTGCTTTATCAAATCCAATACAACCTTGTCAGACATATTCATCTCCTTTTAAGTTTCAATACTAAATCTCACTGAAAGTTTTTATGTCCCGTTTCAAGAGCCGAAATTCAGAACACCCCTTTCTCTCACGTAATACATTGTATTGCGTAATCAATTCTTTGTCAATTATTTAAGCATTCCGTTTCCCGCTTACTTTAACCAAAAAATGATACCGTCCTAATACTCCCACGGAAAATTTTTCTTTCCCAATGAAATTTGCCCGCTGCGAGAGTTGTTCAATTGCATTTCTCATTACAAAGTAAAGGGAATATAATGATAATGCTTGCAAGATTTTAATAGGCGGTTTATAATGAAACCAATAGATAAGAAAGGTAGGAGAATCATGAGTTGCAAGAAAAGATCTACATTAAGGAAGATACATCTCGGATTATCTATATTTGCATCCGCTGCTACGCTTGCAGGGATAGCATATCTCATAAGAGAAAGTAACAAGACTGAATAAACCTTACATTACAGCATTTTTTCGCTTTTAAAAATTAATCAGCGATAAATACAATCGAATATAAAAACAATTTATTAGCGAAAAGACTCCTGTATCTTGATATGATGTTGCAATATAAATAAATATTGCGTTGGTTAATTTGTCTCTAAAATTTAATTTTCTGGTCGCATTTATCGCAGAGGGTTTGTAGCGCCTTCATTACTCCAAGCCTGGAGTGCTCGTAGGTGAGTCCACCTTGAAAGTAGGCTATGTACGGTTCACGCAAAGGCGAATCGGCACTAAGCTCTATTGATGAACCCTGCACAAATGCACCTGCAGCCATTATTATTTCATCTTCATATCCCGGCATGGGTGACGGAATGGGCGTTATAAACGAATCCACAGGGGCAGCAGCCTGTATTCCCTCACAAAAGGCGATCACCTTATCTTTACTGCCAAACTCTATAGCTTCTATAATATCGTTTCTTTTATCTTTAGAACCGGGACACACATCATACCCCAGATTTTCAAATACTTTTGCGCAGAGCACCGCCCCTTTTACCGCAGCGTTTACAATGCCGGGTGCCATGAATAAACCTTGCATCATCGCACGTGTTTGCCCGAACATGAGCCCGCATTCGCCACCTATTGCAGGAGATGTCATTCGGTACGATGCCATTTCTACATATTTACTCTTACCTGTAACATAACCCCCGCAGAGCGCAAGTCCGCCTCCGGGGTTTTTTATTAGTGACCCCGCTACGATATCAGCTCCAACATCTGTAGGCTCACTGAAATCCAAGAATTCTCCATAACAATTATCCACCATAACGATGATGTTCTCATTATACGCCTTTACCGCATCTATAGTTCTTTTTATTTCGCTTATCGATAATGCCTGCCTGAAGGCATACCCTGTCGCTCTCTGAATCGCTACCATGGTAGTATCCTCGTCCAACTTGGCTACAAGGGCATCCACATCTATCGTAGTATCGTCCTTCATCTCAACTTCATCATAATCTACCCCGAAATCCTTAAGCGAACCCTTGTTAATTCCATTACCGTCATTTTCATTGCCGTAATGACCTATCACTCCCGCCAGCGTATCATATGGCCTTCCTGTTGCATAGATGAGCTTATCACCGGATCTCAACAGCCCCATAAGCGCTATGGTTATTGCATGGGTGCCGCTTACGATAGTAGGGCGCACCAACGTCTTTTCCGTATTGAAAACAGACGAATACACCGCTTCTAAGGCATCCCTTCCGGCATCATCAAGCCCATAGCCTGTATTCCACGCAAAATGACTATCGGATATCCTGTTTTTTTGAAATGCCTTGATCACCTTGTACTGGTTGTATTCCTTTATGTCTGAAAGCTTATCAAAACGCTCAAACAGCTCCTGCTCTACAGCCTCCACAAAATCCCTAACTCCTTCTGAAATACTGAAATTTTGCGCCAAAAATTGCTTCACTTCATCTTTACTGCCGTTCATCGTTTCTCCTATTTTATTCTTTCCTTTTCCCATTCGAGAGACCTTATAAGATCCCTCTGTACGTCCCTCTTATGTTTTGCATACAGCTGAGTAGTGGTAACCTGTTCATGCCCCAGAAGCAGCTGAACATCATAGATGGATTCCCCCCTGCCTATTAGGCTCGTCGCCGTGGTGGCTCTGAGCTTGTGAGGACTGTAGCCGTTGTGCTGCGTCGTACCTATCGCAAGCGAGGTGTATTTTTTTACAAGCTCTCGTATCTGCCTTTTCGTTATTCTCTTATGTTGCAGTGATAAAAAGAGCGCATCATCATCGATGTACTTCTTCGCCTTTTCATCATTGCGCTCATTTATCAAATAATCTCTGAGAGCTTCTGCGGTAGTACCGTTTAAATGCATTATGGATTCTTTATTTCTCTTTCTGTAGATTTTAAATTCTTCCCTCTGAAAATTAAACGACGAAAGATTTAACTGCCACAGTTCTTGAAGCCTCAAGCCATATGTGAGGAAAAAGATTAAAATCGCCTTATCTCTATACTTCGTAACCTTCCAATACCTTTTTTGAGCACCCGTGAGGCCATCGCCCGTTGTAACGATATCAAGCAGCCTGAGCACCTCATTATCTTCAAGCGCCTTGATTTCCCGCTCGCTTTGCTTCTGTAATCTGATGGGATTGAATCCTTCCGAAATATTTTTCTTGATTATCTCATCTCTGTATAACTGTCTGAAAAGGACGGATAATGCCGACTTTTTACGAGCCAACGTTTTGTTGGAATTTTCAAAAATATAGATGCCGTTATCCGTTTCCTTGCTGTACCTTCTCGAATGATCAAGATACTCGTTTACATCCCGTGCCTTTATCTTATCTATATCGCTCGCTGAAATTTCTCTTATGTCTGAAGCATTCGTAAAAGGCGTGGATTCTATCAAATACTCAAAAAATCGCTTTACTTCCTCTAGATATCTGAGCCTCGATAGGGGAAGTACTGCAGCCTTTATATAGATGAAATAATCCGTAAGAAAGCTAGGGAGCTCACGTTCAAGCTCCTTACACTCTATGTTGATTTCATTCTCATAGAGGACTATATTATCGGGCTTATCGCTCTTGTTGTTTATTTTTACATATTTTTTGCTACCCAACTCACTATCTCCTCATCTGTCGTTTCGCTCATATCAAACCTGCGGAAATCATCGTACTTTTTAAACCACGTAAGCTGCCTCTTTGCAAACCTCCTCGTATTTCTTTTTATAAGTTCATTCGCAGTTTTTAAACCCGTTTCCCCGTTGAGATAAGCGACTATTTCTTTGTATCCTATCGCCTTCAATGAATTCGCTTCTTTCGGCACTCCGCTTTCGAGCAGCCCCTGCACCTCACTAATAAGTCCCTCATCAAAGAAGGTATCCACTCGTTTATTTATCCTTGAATATAATACATCACGAGGCCACGTAATTACCAGCTTGATGAAGTCGAATGCACTTTCCCTCTTCTCGGCTAAACTTAGATCTCCAAGATTGCTGCTCCTACTACCACCTTCGCTTTCCAGCACGGACAGCGCTCTTATAACCCGAACCGTATTGTTAGGATGTATTCTTTCCGCAACGCTCGGATCTATTCTTTGAAGCTCCTTATAAAGATACTCCTTACCGTGTTTCCTCGCCATTTCTTCGAATTTTTGCCTGACTTCTTTTTCGGTTCTTACACCTTCAAACTGCATGTCAAACATTATCGCATTTATATATAAGCCCGTACCTCCGCATAATATCGGCAATTTTCCTCTACTATGAATATCGCCAATGACTTTTTCGCATTCTCTTTTAAAGTCCGCTACCGTAAAATCATCCTGTGGCTTACAGATGTCGAGCAGGTGATGCTCTATTCCCTGCATATCTTTTTTTGATACCTTAGAGGTGCCTATGTCCATCCCCTCATATATCTGAGCCGAATCACAGGAAACCACTTCTCCGTTTAATGCCTTTGCAAGTTTTATGCTGACTTCGCTTTTCCCGCTCGCTGTAGGCCCTGCTACTATCACTACCTTATTCAATCTTCACCTACAGCACTCTTTTAAACATCTTCTCTATATCGTATTCTCGCATCCTTATCATCGTAGGGCGTCCATGTGGACACGCTAACGGTTGCTTACATTTTGCAAGACTTAAAATCAATGCCTTTATTTCATCACCCTTCAGCACATCTCTTCCTTTCACTGCGGCCTTACACGCCTTGGATGCGATCCTGTCAAGCTGCCTTTCATCTTCATCATAACCGAACCCTTGCGTGCTCATGAGGTAGTCATCTAAAAATCCCTGCGCCTCTTCCTCCTTCATAAATGATGGAATCCCAAAAATTCTGAGCGTTTTCTCACCAAAGTCATCCACCTCAAAGCCCAATTCAGACAGCCTCGACATTATATTTTTCTTATTGCTGTCTGCTTCTGCGCTGAGGCTCTTGATAATGGGAGCGATAAGCCTTTGTATATCTTTATCCTTGCTCAAAAATTCACCCAAAAGCTTTTCATAAAACACTCTTTCGTGGGCGGCATGCTGATCTATCATGTAAAACGCTTCATCGTCTCTTGCCAAAATATATGTATCAAAAATTACGCCCATGGATTCCAGCGCAGCTATGTCATAAGGCAGATTAACCTGCTTTTCTTTTGTCGTTACATGCTCCGTTTCCTGTAAGCTTTCTTTTTGCTGTTCCTGTCTTACAGCTTCACGAAAAGCTTCCTCCTCAGATACATCCTTATCTGCCGGCGAGAAGGCGGATTCCCGGCCTTCATGTCCCCGGTAGCCTATATTTACAGCTTCTCTAAAATCCGCTTCACTACTTGCAGTAGAGTATGAGAATCCCTCAGAACTATCCTTTTCAAATACTTCTTCTATGTTACTCTGCTTGCTGCTGCCGATATCAACGTAATCATCTTTTACAAACGACTTAAAATCTGCATTGAGCGGAGCGGATTGTATTATCTCCTTACCTGAAAAGGCTTTTTCAAGCGTTTTTACAATTGCGTTTTTAACCTTGGCCTTGTCTAAAAACAAGATCTCTTTTTTATTCGGATGAATGTTTACATCGATATCCGCTCCCGGCAAATCTACAAGAAGAAAATACGACGGATACCTCTCCCCCATTATGATATCGCTGTATTCTCTTTTAATTATACCTTCCAAAAAGGCACTCCTTATAGCTCGTCCATTTATGAATATCACCTGTCTCGATGTATCCTTATAGCTGTCTCCCTGAGGCGAAACCAATCCGCTCACGGTGATTCCAAAGGCTTCTTCATCCACCTGCACCAACCTTGCAGCATAGTCCGCTCCATAAATCTGCGCTAAAACATCTCGTCTGTTTCCATTGCCTTCGGTTACATACAGAAGCTCTTCATCTACTTTCAATCTGAAGCTTATATCCGAGTAATATATACTCATCCTATTTATGAATTCCACTATTTCATTTTTCTTCGCACGTTTGTATGACAGGTCTTTCTTCCTCGCCGGTATGTTAAAAAATAAATCCTGCACTATAATTCCGGTGCCGTCATCTACGGCTATATCTTCCTTTTTTATCACTTCGCCGGCTTCAAGGACAAGCTCCGTCCCTAAGGGATCTTCTCTTCTCTTAGTGTACATGATCACCCTAGACACCTTGGCAATGCTGGCTAATGCCTCTCCTCTAAAGCCAAGGGTATGAAGATTATTAAGGTCTGAAAATTTTTCAAGCTTGCTCGTCGCATGCCTTTTAAAAGCTGTCTCAACCTCATCGCCTGCAATGCCGCACCCGTCATCGCTCACCCTTATGTAATCACTGCCGTTTCCCTTAATTTGTACGGCTATGCTCTTGGCCCCCGCATCTATGGAATTCTCTACAAGCTCCTTCACTACAGATAGCGGGGACTCCACCACTTCGCCTGCGGCAATTTTATCCGATACATTTTTATCCAATATCCTTATCATCAGAGATTACCTCCTCTTTTATTTTTGCGAGTAGGCTGATGGCTTCTGCAGGTGTTACATTCATGATATCCACTTGCATAAGCCTGTCTTTCAGCTCCTGCAATTTTTGCTTATCTTTTTCCAATGTTTCCAGTTTCTCCGCATTGATATTAAGCTCGTCTGTTATATCGTCTATGGTTCTTTGCGCCTTTAGGGCATCAAAATTTACATCATATAATTTCTGTTTGTACCTCTCCGCCTCAAATTCAAGTTCCTTAAGCTTTTGCTTGGCGCTTCTTAGAAGTTCATCGGGTACTCCTGCCAATTTTGCTACATCCACGCCGTAACTTTTTTCGGCGCTACCCTTTTTAATCTTATGCGAAAAAATCACTTTACCGTTCTTTTCAAACACTGCAATTGTAAGATTCAATAGCCCTGGAAGCACGCCTTCAAGCTCCGATAATTCATGATAATGCGTTGCAAACAGCGTCCTCACCTTAAGGTTATCACCTTGAAGCAAGAATTTGCAAAGTGCGTACGCTATGGACAATCCATCATACGTGCTCGTACCCCTCCCTATCTCATCCAGTATCACAAAGCTTTTATCCGTTGCGTTTTTAAGAATATATGCAAGCTCCGACATCTCAAGGAAAAAGGTACTCTGCCCCTTAGCCAGATTATCGCCTGCACCTATCCTCGTAAATATTCTATCCACTATTCCTATGTTCGCAGATTCAGCGGGAATGAAACTCCCTATTTGACTCATGAGCACTATGAGCGCATTTTGTCTCATATACGTTGACTTTCCTGCCATGTTGGGTCCCGTGATCAGGAGCAATGACTTCTCGTCTGCGTCTATACTGAAATTATTACCTGTAAATTGATTATATTCCATAACGGCCTCCACTACAGGATGCCGTCCTTGAACCACCTCTATATCCTTTCCGTCGTGCATGTTCGGCTTTGTATATCCGTTGTCAATTGCCACCTTTGCGAGTCCTGCGAGTACATCTATCTCCGCTATGGCGTCTGCCGTATGCATGAGCTCGAGGATCCTTTCAGATATCCTATCCCTAATATTTTGAAAACAATCATACTCCCTTTTGTTTATCTTATTTTGCGCTCCGAGCACTTCCGCTTCCACCTCTTTAAGTTTCGGCGTGATGTATCTTTCGGCATTTACTAAAGTTTGTTTTCTTATGTATTCATCCGGTACCAGATCTTTGCTCGCATTTCTCACTTCAAGATAATAACCGAACACCTTGTTATATCCAACTTTCAGAGCTTTTATGCCCGTTCTTTCCCTTTCAGTATTTTCAAGACCCGCTATCCATGCCTTGCCATCTGCAATGGCTCTTTTCATGGAATCCAGTTCCTCATCAAACCCGTCCTTTATTATTTCGCCTTCGGTTATGGTAATTGGCGGCTCATCAACCAATGCATTTTCAATTAAACTGCTTACATCTTCAAAGTCATCAATTCTGTCGTAAAGCTCGTTTAAAAGTGCGCTTGCCTTTTCCCCTTGCGTATTTACATTTGTGAGCAGGCTTTTTAATTCGGGAATTCGCATTAGAGATAACTTCATAGATATGAGATCCCTCGCATTTGCCCTGCCTGCCCCTATTCTTCCGCAGATTCTTTTAAAGTCGTAAATATTACCGAAAGCCTTACGTATCGGTTTTATCTCTTCCTTATGCTCTACAAATTTTTCAATCGCATCATGCCTCTTCGTGATATTCTGTAGATTTTTGAGCGGTCTTTTTAACCAACTTCTGAGAAGCCGTGCTCCCATTGAAGTCTTTGTCTTATCAAGAATATCGACTAGAGAATAGTTGCCGTCAGCTTCATACAGAGGCTCGAGCAATTCTAAACTTCGCATAGTAGATTTATCTAAGCTCATATAGTTGCTCGGTGTCTCCTGATGCACCTCCACTATATGCCCGAGAGAGCTCCTCTGTGTTCTCCTTATGTATATCAAAAGTGCGCCGAGGGCGTTTACATAGGCCGCGTCCTCGCTAATTCCTATCCCAAGCAATGATTTGATTCCAAACTGAGAAAAGATAGCCTCATTTATATTGCTCTGTTTATAATAGTCCGTATCCAAATAGCTTATATAAAATCCGCTTGCAGCCTCCACTACACCCGATACTTCCTTTAAAGCTGTCGGCATTATGATTTCCACAGGATTTATCGTAACCACTTCATTTTCAAGATCAGATATGCTGTAAACCTCAAGCACTGAAAGCTCACCCGTACTGATATCACTGTATGCAAGCCCGAAGGTGTTGTTGTTTTGAGTTATGGAAAGTATGTAATTGCTGCTGCCTGCCCTTAGAATCTTCTCGTCTAAAACCGTACCGGGCGTAATAACTCTTACAATTTCTCTCTCTACAAGCTTCCCGTTACTTTCTTCCGGCGTTTGCATCTGCTCGCAAATAGCTATTTTATAGCCCTTTTTCACAAGCCTTGCAATATAGGCATCTGCTGCGTGGTACGGCACTCCGCACATGGGAGCCTTTTCTCCGTTACCGCTCATTCTAGCTGTAAGCGTTAACTGCAATTCTTTAGAAACAAGCTCAGCATCTTCAAAAAACATCTCATAAAAATCACCCAGCCGAAAAAACAAAATACAGCTGGGATTGTTTTCTTTGATTTCTATGTACTGCCTCATCATAGGCGTTAGTGTTTTCTTCTTATCCACCCTTAAGCTCTCTGCACCTCCGCACTCGATTCGCCTTCATTCTACTGTTCTTTATTATACTCTGAAATACCGTATTTTAGAATATCCGCCGCCTTCAATAAGTCTTCCTTATTCAATACATAGGCAAGTCTCACCTCGTCCTTACCCAAGCCTTCCGTAGTATAAAAATCTTTGGCAGGAGCAAACATCACGCTGGCTCCATCGTAAGAAAACTTTGATAACAGCCATACTAAAAATTCTTCAGCATCCGGCACGGGTAGTTTTACAGTTATGTAAAACGCTCCCTTTGGCGGTTTGCACTCTACACCGTCTATTTTTTTAAGTGCCTTGTATAGTACATCTCTTCTTTCTTCGTATTCTTCCCTTACGTTATCATAATAAGATGCATCGAGATTATACAATGCTGCCGAGCCCACCTGATCCAGCGTCGCAACGCTGAGTCTGCTTTGAGCGAGCTTCACTGCCGCCTTCATTATTTCGCCGTTCTTGGTAGCCAAGCAACCGATCCTCGCTCCGCATAGGCTAAACCTCTTGGATACGCTGTCTATCATAATAACGTGATCGTACATATCTTCAAACATACCGAAACTTGAAAGTTCTGCGCCGTCATATAAGAATTCTCTGTATACCTCATCTGCAATGATGTACATATCATTTTCCTTTGCGATGTCACATATGAGTCTCATATCTTCCTTGCTGAGCACGCTGCCTGTCGGATTTGCAGGCGAACCTAAACAGAAGGCCTTGGTCTTATCCGTTATAACAGCCTCTATCTTTTTTCTGTCGGCGTAACTGTAGCCTTCATTTACCTTTGTAGTAAGCGGAGTGATTTTACCCCCCGCTTCCTTTATAAATGTCGAGTAATTAGGATAGAACGGCTCAGGAATTATGACTTCATCACCCGGGTTTAGTATGCTCATGAATGTCATAACAAGCGCCTCACTGCCACCTGTTGTAACTAAGACATCTGACGGCTCATACGCTATGCCGAGTCTTTTATAGTAATTAGATATAGCTTCTCTCAGCTCCGGCATCCCCTCTGTAGGTGCGTAAGCAAGCACCGATTGGTTGAATCCCTTTACCGCTTTAAAAAAATCACTCGGTGTTTGAATGTCCGGTTGTCCGATATTCAGATAATAAATCTTCTTGCCGTTTTTTTCCGCTTCATTTGCAAGTCCATAAAACTTCCTGATAGGCGAATCATTAATCTCACCCATTCTCTTTGCGATATCCATAGCGCCCCCCTTTTCCTTAAATTTTAATTTATGATTTGCGCTCGTTTTACTACACATTTAATTATATCACTTCTTTTAAGTTCATCCATTCTTTTTCGGATGTTTAGGACATCACTTTGTGCAGATTTTTTAAAATAAATGAGAAATTCCGCATTTCCCTTTGCTCCAAAAATAGGCGAGTTGGTAATATCCTGCGGAAGAAGATAAAACTCCTCGGAAAAATTTATGACCTTCTCTATTACCTTCTCATGCACCTTTTCATCTCTGACTATACCGTTTTTGCCTACATCGCTCCGCTCGGCTTCAAACTGCGGTTTTATAAGACACACGAGTTCTCCTTCATCCTTGAGCATCCTCGATGCCACCGGCAAAATAAGTCCGAGTGAAATAAACGATACATCTATGCTTATAAAATCCACAGCTTCGATACCTGCAGGATCAAAGTAACGCACATTAGTTTTTTCGATATTCACTACCCGCTTATCGTTTCTAAGTTTCCACGCAAGTTGTCCGTAGCCTACATCTATGGCAAATACTTTACTCGCTCCGTTTTGCAACATACAATCTGTAAATCCTCCCGTACTGGCTCCGATATCTGCACAGATTTTATGATAAAGATTAAGCCCAAACCGTTTTATAGCAGCTTCAAGCTTTAACCCTCCTCGCCCCACATACGGCAACCTATCATTCCTGATATTGATTCTGGCCTTGCTCGATACCTGGCTTGCACTTTTAAGGCATATCTTACCCTCTACTTCCACTTCGCCGGCAGATATCGCCTGCTGTGCCTTCTCTCTTGATTCATAATAGCCTTCCGTCACCAGTAATTTGTCTATTCTCATACGTTATTTCCTAATCGCATTCTTTACAGTATTTATTATGCCTTGTGCATCCATGCCGTATTTTTCTTTGATTTCCTTAACGCTACCGTGTTCAATAAACTTTGTAGGATATGTCATAGCTATAACTTTGCCTGAAATGGACTTTGCATATTCACCGAAACTCCCGTTATATATTCCGTCTTCTATAGTGATTATCGCGGAATATTCATCTATTATTTTTTTTATGGCATCTACAGGAAAAGGCCATATTTGCTTTACATTTACCACCGATACATTCATACCTTCCCTCTGCAATGACTCCGCCGCCTCCAGTGCTTCTTCCACCATATTTCCGATAGC
>ERZ773028.324-NODE-324-length-40412-cov-6.394578_pt1 | contig 40412 bp, 36 predicted proteins | sample MGYA00511123_ERZ773028 | MGnify/ENA primary metagenome ERZ773028 (study PRJEB29015, sample SAMEA2738134) | human oral metagenome | biome: human oral; feature: human-associated habitat; material: saliva | place: China | collected 2206 ... | reverse complement strand
TTGTTTCGCACACTCGCTACGCTCCCGTGCTCAACTAGGTCTAAAGACATTAATAGGAAAAGGGCCTGAAGACTAATTCGTCTTCAGGCCCCTTCTCAGGTTAATTAACAATAATGATTAGTTATTGCCGCTTTCCTTAATGATCTTTTCTTGAACTGACTTAGGAACAGCTGAGTAGTGATCGAAAGTCATAGTGAAGGTACCACGACCCTGGGTAGCAGAACGAAGGGCAGTAGCATAACCGAACATTTCTGAAAGTGGAACAAATGAGTGGATTTGTTGAGCGTTACCACGTTCTTCCATACCATCAATGGTACCACGACGAGCAGTAACTTGACCCATAACGTCACCCATGTTTTCTTCAGGAACAACGATGTCAACCTTCATAATAGGTTCAAGGATAACTGGATCTGCCTTCTTAGCAGCATTCTTCAATGCAAGTGATGCAGCAACCTTGAAGGCGGCTTCACTAGAGTCGACTTCGTGGTAACTACCATCGTAAAGCTTAGCGTGCATATCAACAAGTGGGTAACCTGCTAATACACCGTTTTGCATAGCTTCCTTCAAACCTTGTTCAACGGCAGGAATGAATTCACGAGGAACAACACCACCAACAATGGCATCTTCGAATTCAAAGCCCTTACCTTCTTCAAGTGGTGTAAATTCGATCCATACATCACCGTATTGACCTTTACCACCAGATTGACGAACGAACTTACCTTGTGCAGATACCTTCTTAGTAAATGCTTCACGGTAAGAAACTTGTGGCTTACCAACAGTAACTTCGGCGTGGAATTCACGACGAAGACGTTCAACAATGATGTCCAAGTGAAGTTCACCCATTCCGGCGATCAAAGTTTCACCAGTTTCTGGGTTAGTTTCAGCCTTAAAGGTTGGATCTTCTTCAGCCAACTTTTGGAGACCCTTGTCCATCTTGTCTTGGTCAGCCTTTGACTTAGGTTCAACAGAAACTTGGATAACTGGGTCAGGGAAGTCCATTGATTCAAGTTGAAGTGGGTGATCAGGATCAGTCAATGAATCACCCGTAGTAGTGTTCTTCAAACCAATAGCAGCAGCAATATCACCAGAGAATACTTCTGGAATTTCGTGTTGTTGGTTAGAGTGCATTTGAAGCAAACGACCAATCCGTTCACGCTTGTCCTTAGTTGCGTTAAGAACGTATGAACCTGATTGAAGTGAACCAGTATAAACCCGTAAGAATGTTAAACGACCAACGAATGGGTCAGTAGCAATCTTAAATGCCAAAGCAGCGAATGGCTTGTTATCACCGGCAGTCAATTCAACTTCATTACCATCAGCATCGTGAGCAACGAATGGCTTAACATCAAGTGGTGATGGTAAGTAATCAATAACAGCATCAAGCATCATTTGGATACCTTTATCCTTGTAAGCTGAACCAGCTAATACAGGGAAGAGCTTTTGTTCCAAAGTACCCTTACGAATAGCAGCCTTAATTTCGTCAACGGAAATTTCGTCACCTTCAAGGTACTTTTCCATGATGTTGTCATCAATGTCAGCTAAGGTTTCGATCAAGGCATCGTGACGCTTTTGTGCTTCTTCATTCATGTCATCAGGAATATCAACAGTGTCCCAGTTAGTACCAAGCTTATCTTCGTCATAAACATAAGCAACCATCTTAACCAAGTCAACGACACCAGAGAAAGTATCTTCGGCACCAATTGGCATTTGGATTGGTAATGGGGTAACGTTCAAACGATCCTTAATAGTTTGAACTGAGTAGTCAAAGTTGGCACCAACTTTGTCCATCTTGTTAGCAAACACAATCCGTGGAACGTTAAAGTCATCAGCTTGACGCCAAACAGTTTCGGTTTGTGGTTCAACCCCGGCTTGGGCATCAAGAACAGTTACGGCACCATCAAGAACCCGAAGTGCACGTTCAACTTCGACAGTGAAGTCCACGTGTCCTGGGGTATCGATAATGTTAATCCGGTAATCCTTCCAAACGGCAGTAGTGGCTGCGGAAGTGATAGTGATACCACGTTCCTTTTCTTCATCCATCCAGTCCATTTGTGAAGCACCATCGTGGGTTTCACCAATCTTGTGAATCTTACCAGTGTAGTAAAGAATCCGTTCAGTGGCAGTCGTCTTACCGGCATCGATGTGGGCCATGATACCGATATTACGAGTCTTGTCAAGAGGGTATTCACGTTTGTTAGCCATCTTAAAAGTGTATCTCCTTCCAGAATATGGTTATTTCAAAATCAAACTTTATTTAGAAAAAGGGATGACGGTTATTCAAATAATCTACGTCACCCCTATATTGTAACTGGTTAGACAACCGGTTTCAATTCGCAGTGATTACCAGCGGTAGTGTGCGAAAGCACGGTTGGCTTCAGCCATACGGTGAGTATCTTCACGCTTCTTAACTGAGGCACCAGTGTTGTTTGAAGCATCGATGATTTCACGTGCAAGACGTTCAACCATTGTGTGTTCACCACGCAACCGTGCGTATTGAACAATCCAACGAAGACCTAAAGTGGTCCGACGTTCTGGACGAACTTCGATTGGAACTTGGTAGTTTGAACCACCAACACGACGAGCCTTAACTTCAAGAACAGGCATAACGTTTTCCATAGCTTGTTCGAAAACTTCTACAGGGTTGTTACCTGTTTCATTCTTAATTTCATCAAATGCTGCATACAAAATCTTAGTAGCAGTTCCGCGCTTACCATCGATCATCAAGTGGTCAATCAAGCTGGTAACCAACTTTGAGTTGTACATTGGATCTGGTAAAATTTCACGCTTTTGTACATGTCCTTTACGTGGCATTACTTAATCCCTCCTAATATTTTACTTCTTGTCCTTAGGCTTCTTGGTACCGTACTTAGAACGTGATTGCATCCGTCCTTCAACACCGGCAGTATCAAGAGTACCACGAACGATGTGGTAACGAACCCCAGGCAAATCCTTAACACGACCACCACGAATTAAAACAACTGAGTGTTCTTGGAGGTTGTGACCAATACCAGGGATGTAAGCAGTAACTTCAATCAAGTTTGAAAGACGTACACGAGCGTACTTCCGCAAAGCTGAGTTAGGCTTCTTAGGTGTCATAGTACCGACACGGGTAGCAACTCCACGCTTTTGTGGTGATGGAGTCTTAACTTCTTCCTTCTTAAATGTGTTGTAAACATATCCAAGAGCTGGTGACTTTGACTTGCCCTTGTGGCTCTTCCGGCCTTTACGTACCAATTGGTTAATGGTTGGCATAATTTTTCCCCTTCCTAGTTTTAAGTCCACACATCCAGGTGGTTCTTTTTCATGAATAAAAAAGTGCTTGGATGTTATTAAATTATGTGCCTTCGTTGAAGCAAAGTCTGCCCAACGACAGACACCGACGTTGCTATAAAAAGCACCTTTAATAGACTATCACGGTCTTCTGCTAATGTCAACGAGGTCTTGTTAACTTTTCTAAAGATCATTTCGTGATTTTTACGTTATGGATCTATAGAGACAGTTTCTGGAGATGATACTAATGTTTTTTACATTTATTAATTGCACTATTCTTACTACCCTTGCTTCTTTTGTTACCCTCTGTGGTCAGCGGCAGCTTAATAACCAATTGCCATGGTCGCCGAAGCATTCTGTTTGTGATAATTGCCATCATCCCCTCAGTTGGTGGCAGCTTATTCCCATCCTGGGGTTCATCATTCAACGGGGACATTGTCATTGGTGTAATGCTCAAATTTCACCATTCTTTCCGTTATCAGAACTCATGATTATTCTCGTCACAGTTTGGACGTTCACTTCCTCCTGGTACCATAACCTGATCTTTGCCATTGTCATTCTTACACTTGTATATCTTTCAACAACCGATTTCATTAGCCAAGTAATCTACCCAATTGCATTGGTTGGGTTGCTTCCACTTCTTTTAGTCCTTCCGCGCCAATCATTATCAATCGGCAAAGTCACGGTTGAGTTAGTTATAATCGGACTCTTCCTTTTGGGATTACAGCATATTACCAAGGGGCTGGGAACAGGCGATATTGAATTCATCCTTGTAACCGACTTAATAGGAGGCTGGGAATTAACAGCACAAATTGTTTTAATTGGCTGCCTGCTAACACTAATTCCAGCCCTAATAAAAAGGAACAGCAAGCTGCCCCTCATTCCTGGATTAGCGCTTGGCTTCGTCCTGAGGCTGCTTTTCTGTTCCGACTAGTGTCTCGTCTTCTGTTGTATTATTTTTTATTTTAACAAGAAATAGCTGTTCGCCATATTGAGCAAGGTTTTCAATATTTTGTAGCAACAGCAATAACCAAGAAAATGAAAGAGCAAATTCAATCAGTTCAAATGCCGTTAACGACAAATAATTAGCTAGTTTAAAGACAATATACTCTGCTCCCATCACCGCTCCAATCACGTAAGAAGTGACCAAAAATTGTCTGGTAACTTCTGGAAGAATCCAGCGAATAGCAACAATCAAAATTAACATAATATAAACTAACCACATTGAAATTCGGTCATGCAGAACATGAAATTTGGGATCGTTAGAGAATAAGCCAATTGCTGCAATACAAGCTGCTTCACCATACAATAGCCACCGTAACAATTGAGTTTTAATTCCCGGATACTTTTGTTGGAGGTTAACAAAAAGATAATCAACTAACGCCATCATTAGCAGTCCCGAAAATATTAAGGTCACGTTAAACTGTAAGTTCGCTGAGTTTTGTGAGGTTCCCAAAAAGCTAAAGTTATATTTCCACCAATCGCGAGTGGAATTAGTTAACATCGAAAATAGCATCCCACCAATGATCATTATCGTCAACAAGTTAGTAATAATTGCCGAAGAGAGGGTTAACGCAAGATTAATTGTCAAGTAATTAATAGCGGCAATAATCACAAAAACAAAGGTTGTCGAAGTATAAATATCGAATCGAGCATCTGTAAATAGCTTCTCTAATAACCAGAAAAAGGCTGAAAATGAAAAGGCAATAATTAATCCATAAGCAATTGTAATTACTGGTAAGCTTCGCCAATAAATATTTCTCGTTGGCCCATTATTTCGCAATTTTGTGACAATAAAGGTAATCACAAAAACAAGCAAGCCGCTTACCAAGCTTAATAGCATCGAACCATAAGCAATCGAATAGTCACCAGTAATTGGGACTGTCTTCATGTGCTGGTTACGGCAGAAAGCAAAAAAGACAATTGTTAAAACCAATGCTGGCAAAATATACCAATACAATCTAATTTTTGGCAACTGATCTGTTACTCGTGACGGCCTAATCGTAATTTCATTATGGTTAACATTTAGTTCTAGTTGTTCATTTGCTGTGAATCTCGTTTTTTTCATTGCAGATTCCGGAATCTCAATAGTATATTTCTTTGACATTTTCTCTCCCAAAAGTAACGAAGAACCATAGCCCCTTAGCCATAGTTCCCCTACCTATCGTTCTTCTTCATTATTTAAAATAGCAAAAAGGACCATGACAATCAAGTCATAGTCCTTCTTACGGGATTAAGCTAATTAATTTTGCTTGTCTTCTTCCTTCATCTTAGCTTCTAAGTCTTTGATGGAGTAAGCAGCAACGTTAACTTCCTTTGGCTTAATGTTCCGGTACGTACTCATACCAGTACCTGCTGGAATGATCTTACCAATAATAACATTTTCCTTCAAACCAACTAATGGGTCATTCTTACCACGAATAGCAGCATCAGTCAGAACACGGGTAGTTTCCTGGAATGAAGCAGCTGATAAGAAACTGTTAGTTTCAAGGGCAGCCTTGGTAATTCCTAAGATAACTGGACGAGCAGTAGCTGGAATATTGCCGGCTACTAATGTCTTGTAGTTAGCATCACGGAATTGACCAATGTCCATTAATTGTCCTGGCAACATATCTGTGTCACCTGGATCCATGACACGAACCTTCCGCATCATTTGACGAATCATGATTTCAACGTGCTTATCTAACAGATCGATCCCCTGCATACGGTAAACCTTTTGAACTTCAGCAAGGAGGTAAGTTTCTGTAGAAAGAACATCACGAACCCGAATCAATTCCTTAGGATCAATTGAACCTTCATTAAGAGCAGTTCCACGGTGGATAAAGTCACCTTCAGCAACCCGCATCCGTGCAGTAATTGGTAAGGTGTATGTCCGAGTATCAGTTTCACCCTTAACAGTAACATCCTTAGTCCGTTCTGCTGGATTTTCTTCGATTGATTCAACTTCACCAGTAACCTCAGTAATGGTTGCACGACCCTTAGGATTACGTGCTTCCACAATTTCTTGAACACGAGGGAGACCTTGAGTAATATCTTCGTTACCGGCAACACCACCAGTGTGGAAGTTCCGCAAGGTCAATTGAGTACCTGGTTCACCGATTGATTGAGCGGCAACGGTACCAACTGCTTCACCGGCTTCAACCCGGTCACCAGTAGCTGCGTTTCGGCCGTAGCATCGTTCACAAACACCGTGTTCAGTGTTGCAAGTAAATGCAGAACGAATAGTAACCTTCTTAACGCCAGCATCAACAATCTTTTGTGCCATTGCTTCATCGATTAGAACGTTCTTACCAACGATCTTCTCGCCAGTCTTTGGATCAAAGACAGACTTCATAGTATAACGACCCATGATCCGGTCGTAAAGTGGTTCGATCATTTCGTTACCGTTTGTAATTGCAGTAACTTCAAGGCCACGGTCAGTGCCACAGTCCTTTTCACGAACAACAACATCCTGAGCAACATCAACTAACCGCCGAGTCAAGTAACCTGAGTTAGCAGTCTTCAAGGCGGTATCGGTCATTCCCTTACGAGCACCGTGAGAAGAAATGAACATTTCCAGCACTGACAAACCTTCATAGAAGTTAGAAAGAACTGGCAATTCCATAATCTTACCGTTTGGAGAAGCCATCAACCCACGCATTCCGGCAAGCTGAGTAAAGTTAGAAATGTTACCACGAGCACCTGAGTCAGACATCATGTTGATTGGATTATGGATGTCCATATGTTCAATCAGCTTGTTTTGAACTTCGTCTTTTGCATCGTTCCAGATACCAATAACCCGGTCGTAACGTTCGTCATCAGTAATCAACCCACGACGGAATTGCTTGGTAACTAAGGCAACTTGCTTACGAGCCTTCTTAATAATTTCTGGCTTTTCAGGTAAGTCATGAATATCTGACATTGCGGTAGTCAAACCAGAAATAGTTGATTCGTAGTAACCAAGGTCCTTAATCCGGTCAAGGAATTGAGAAGTCTTGGTAACCTTGTATTGCTTGTAAACTTCAGCAATTAAGTCTGACAAGAAGCCCTTCTTGAATGGTGGAACTAGTGGTGCATTTTCAAGGTATTCGTTGATATCTTCACCCGGATCAAGGAAGAAGCGGTCATCAACACCCTTAGTAATGTTATCAGCAGTAGGTTCGTTAATGTAATTGAAGTCTTTAGGAAGAATCCGGTTGAACAATAACTTACCTACACTAGTTACCATGATCTTACCGCGTTGTTCATCAGTAAATGGCTTGTCAGGGAATGCTGAAACTTGTACACCAACACGAGTTTGGAGTGAAACATAGTTGTTCCGGTATGCCATTTCAGCTTCATCGGTATCCTTGAAGATCATCCCTTCACCTTCACGACCCTTATCTTCAGTGGTCATGTAGTAGTTACCGATAACCATATCCTGAGATGGAGAAACGATTGGTTCACCGTCACGAGGACTCAAAATGTGGGAAGCAGCAAGCATTAATAGCCGTGCTTCAGCTTGAGCTTCATCAGAAAGCGGTACGTGGATCGCCATCTGGTCCCCATCAAAGTCGGCATTGTAAGCAGTACATACCAATGGGTGAAGACGCATTGACTTACCAGAAACCAGGATTGGTTCAAAGGCCTGGATACCTAACCGGTGCAATGTAGGGGCCCGGTTAAGAAGAACTGGGTGTTCCTTGATAACATCTTCAAGAACATCAAAGACATCATCATCACGACGGTCAATCTTCCGCTTAGCCGCCTTAACGTTAGCGGATAAACCACGCTTAACTAATTCGTGCATGATAAATGGCTTGAACAATTCAAGAGCCATTGGAACAGGAAGCCCCATTTGGTTCATTCGTAATGATGGACCAACATCAATAACTGAACGACCAGAGTAATCAACACGCTTACCAAGCAAGTTTTGACGGAAACGTCCTTGCTTCCCCTTCAAAAGGTGAGAAAGGGACTTCAGTGGACGGTTACCAGGACCTGAAACAGGACGACCCCGACGACCATTATCAATTAAAGCATCAACAGCTTCTTGGAGCATCCGTTTTTCGTTTTGAACAATGATTCCTGGAGCTTGTAACTTCAAAAGACGCTTCAAACGGTTATTCCGGTTAATAACCCGCCGGTATAAATCGTTTAAGTCAGAGGTAGCAAACCGGCCACCTTCAAGTTGAACCATTGGCCGTAAATCAGGTGGCATAACAGGAATAACATCAAGGACCATCCATTCCGGCTTATTACCAGACTTGATAAATGCTTCCAAAATATCCAAACGACGGATAGCACGGGTCCGCTTTTGACCAGTTGCTTCCTTTAGTTCTTCCTTTAATTCGGCTGCTTCCTTATTAAGGTCGACGTCTGCTAATAACTTCTTAATAGCAGCGGCTCCCATTTCGGCAGTAAAGCGGTCGCCAAATTCAGCCTTCTTGTCACGGTATTCTGCTTCAGAAAGCAATTGCTTCTTTTCAAGTGGAGTATCACCTGGATCCAAAACAACGTATGAAGCAAAGTAAATAACTTCTTCAAGTGAACGTGGACTCATGTCTAAGACAAGACCCATCCGACTTGGAATCCCCTTGAAGTACCAAATATGGGAAACCGGAGCGGCCAATTCAATGTGCCCCATCCGTTCACGACGAACCTTTGAACTAGTAACTTCAACACCACAACGGTCACAGACACGACCCTTGTAGCGAATCCGCTTGTACTTACCACAAGCACATTCATAGTCCTTAGTTGGGCCAAAGATTCGTTCGTCAAACAGACCTTGTTTTTCTGGCTTTAAAGTCCGGTAGTTGATGGTCTCGGGCTTCTTAACTTCCCCGTAAGACCAACTACGGATCTTATCTGGTGATGCCAGGCCGATCTGCATACTTTCAAATTTATTGACATCAATCAAAGGATTTTTCCTCCTTATTTTAGTAGTTTACGTTCAGCACTAAGTAAAACTAGTCTTGCTTAGTCTTGTCTTGTTCATCAGTTGTTGCAGCTGATTTATTATCGGCAGACGTTTCGTCCTTCTTTTCTTTTTCTTCAGCATTGTGCTTGGCAGCATACTTAGCTAAAGCATCAACATTAACAACTTCATCATCGTCTTCATCCATGTTCTTCAATTGAACTTCATTATGGTTACCATCAAGCACCTTCATATCAAGGCCTAATGCTTGTAATTCCTTAACAAGAACCCGGAATGATTCAGGAACATCCGGCTTTGGAATTGGTTCACCATTAATGATGGCATCGTAAGTCCGAACACGACCAACAGTATCATCTGACTTGTAAGTAAGGATTTCTTGAAGAGTGTATGCAGCACCGTAAGCTTCAAGAGCCCAAACTTCCATTTCACCAAACCGCTGACCACCGAATTGGGCTTTACCACCCAATGGCTGTTGAGTAACAAGTGAGTATGGACCAGTAGAACGAGCGTGAATCTTATCGTCAACCATGTGGGCTAACTTAAGGTAATGCATTGAACCAACGGCAATCCGGTTTTCAAATGGTTCACCTGTACGACCATCATAAAGAATTGTCTTACCGTCTTCAGGGAACCCGGATTCCTTAACAGCATCCCAAACATCCTTATCAGTAGCACCATCGAATACTGGTGTTGCCATGTGAATTCCAAGACGCTTTGCAGCCATTCCTAAGTGCAATTCAAGCAACTGTCCGATATTCATACGACTTGGCACACCCATTGGACTCAACATAATGTCGATTGGTGTACCGTCTGGCATATACGGCATATCTTCTTCAGGAACAACGATAGAAACAGTACCCTTGTTACCGTGACGACCTGACATCTTATCACCGACTTGGATCTTCCGCTTTTGGGCAATGTAAACCCGAACCATGGTGTTAACACCTGGTGAAAGTTCATCCCCATTTTCACGAGTAAAGACCTTAACGTCTTGGATAATACCGCCACCACCGTGAGGAACACGGAGAGAAGTATCACGAACCTCACGTGACTTTTCACCAAAGATAGCGTGAAGCAACCGTTCTTCAGCAGATAATTCAGTCATTCCCTTAGGAGTAACCTTACCTACTAAAATATCGCCGTCATGAACTTCAGCACCAATCCGAACAATCCCATTTTCGTCCAGATCTTTAAGTGCATCGTCACCAACGTTAGGAATTTCACGGGTCATTTCTTCAGGTCCAAGCTTAGTTTCCCGAGCTTCTGATTCGTATGACTCGATATGAATTGATGTATAAACATCATCCTTAACTAACCGTTCGCTAATTGCGATGGCATCTTCGAAGTTGTAACCTTGCCAAGTCATGAAGGCAATCAATGGGTTTTGACCTAAGGCTAATTCACCTTGTTCCATTGATGGTCCATCAGCAAGAACATCATCGGCATCTACATGTTCGCCAACCTTAACAATTGGACGTTGGTTGTAGTTCTTACCACCGTTAGAACGACGGAACTTCATTAATTTGTAAGTATAAAGAGTTCCATCTTCTTCACGAACACGAACTTCACGAGCATCAACATATTCAACTGTCCCTGACTTCTTAGCAATCATGGCCACCCCAGAGTCATGGGCTGCTTTGTAGTCAATTCCAGTACTTACTAATGGTGCATGAGGGTTCAACAACGGAACAGCTTGCCGTTGCATGTTAGCACCCATCAAGGCACGGTTAGAGTCATCGTTTTCAAGGAATGGAATACATGCGGAAGCAACGGAGACAACTTGTTTTGGAGAAACGTCCATGTAATCGACGTTCTCAACGCTCGTTTCAATGTAATCATCCTTATCACGACACATAACTTGGTCTTGAGCAAATGAACCATCATCATTCAAAGGCGTGTTGGCCTGAGCAATGATGTAGTTATCTTCTTCGTCGGCAGTTAAGTAGTCGATCTTGTCAGTAACTTTATGGGTCTTCCATGAAACACGACGGTATGGAGTTTCGATGAATCCATACTTATTAACACGAGCATATGATGAAAGACTGTTAATCAAACCAATGTTAGGACCTTCAGGAGTTTCAATTGGGCACATCCGACCATAGTGAGTATAGTGCACATCACGAACTTCATATCCGGCCCGATCACGAGTCAAACCACCAGGACCAAGGGCGGAAAGACGCCGCTTATGAGTCAATTCACCAAGCGGGTTGGTTTGGTCCATGAATTGTGACAATTGTGAAGAACCAAAGAATTCACGAATTGAAGCAACAACTGGCCGAATATTAATCAATTGTTGTGGAGTAACAGTATCAGGATCCTGAATTGACATCCGTTCCCGAACAACCCGTTCCATCCGTGCTAATCCAATCCGGAATTGGTTTTGCAATAATTCACCAACTGAACGAATCCGCCGATTACCTAAGTGGTCAATATCGTCGGTAGTGCCGATACCTTCTTGCAAGTTAAAGAAGTAATTCAATGAAGCAAGAATATCAGCTGGTTCAATATGCTTGTATTCCAATGGAATGTGGCCATTACCGATAATTGGAACAACTCGTTCTGGATCTTCATGGGAGTAAACCAAAACTTTTTGAAGCTTTACTGGTTCAGTAACCACGGCTTCATCAGAAGGAGTGTAGGTAATCATCTTAAAGTCATCACGATCTAAGTATGGTTCTAACTTCTTCAATACTTCCTTGGTAACCTTGTCACCCTTTTGTGCAAGCACTTCACCAGTATCTGGATCAGCAAGGGTTTCGGCTAAGGTTTCACCAAGAAGACGGTACTTCAGCATTAACTTCTTGTTAGTCTTGTACCGACCAACAGGAGCCATATCATAACGCTTAGGATCAAAGAACCGTGCAGTCAATAGGTTCCGAGCTGAGTCTGCAGTCTTAGGTTCACCTGGACGAAGACGTTCATAGATATCCTTAAGCGCTTCTTCAACCCGAGAGTCTTCAGCATTCTTGTGAACATCCTTATCCAAAGTTAAGGATAGGGTCTCACTGTTGCCACCAAACATATCAATGATTTCATCATCTGAGCCAAAGCCAAGTGCCCGGATTAATTCAGTCATTGGTAACTTACGAGTCCGGTCAATCCGAACGTAAGAAATATTCTTAGCATCAGTTTCGTATTCAAGCCAGGCACCACGGTTAGGAATAAAGGTAGCACCATAACTTGGCCGGCCGTTCTTGCCAGCTTCTTCATTGTAGTAAACACCTGGTGACCGAACTAATTGAGAAACAATAACCCGTTCAGCACCATTAATAATGAAGGTCCCTTGATCTGTCATTAATGGGAATTCACCAAAGAAAACATCTTGAGACTTAATTTCCCCAGTCTCATGGTTAGTAAGACGCAAAGTAACGTGAAGCGGTGCTGAGTAATTTGCATCATGTTCACGTGCTTCATCAACAGTATACTTAGGTTCCAAAAGTTGATAGTCAACGAATTCCAATGATAACTTCCCTTGGAAATCATCAATTGGCATAATATCATCAAACATTTCCCGTAAACCTTTATCCATAAACCACTTGTATGAGTCCGTTTGGATTTCAATCAGGTTTGGCAGCTCGAGAACTTCTTTGATTCGGGAGTAGCTACGACGGGTACGGTGCTTACCGTATTTAACTAAATGTCCGGCCAAACTGTTCACCTCTCTAATTTATTCAGTGAGTTCAAATATTACAATTTGGTTACAAATGAACTAAAATCATAATTTTGAGCAAAAAAAATCCAAAAACAGTTAAAAACTGCCTTTGGTTTTATTTACTGAACCTAATGGACAATAGATCACTAGGTTCATATGAGAACTCACAATTACATACTTTTGTAGTATATAAGATAATTTATTAAATGTCAACAGAGTTACTCAACTAATTATTTTGTTTTTGAAAGTCCGCTAATAATGCAATCCAAAATTAATTGATCGCGTTGATCGTCACTAATGTTATGGCCACCAATTGGCTGGTAGGTACCAAAAATCGGTGAAATTCCAGCTAAGAACAATTCAGCAGCTTCTTGTGGCAAAATATCAGGACGCAATTCAACTTCTGGTTGCTTAAAGTACTCAGCAATTGGTTGAAGATAATTCATTGCGAGAATCATGTTCAATTTTTGTTGGGAACTCTTTGAAAGCAAACTAACTGCTTGGTGGTATTGATCGTAAATACTTACTGGGTGATGTTTCTTCAATACAGCTGCAATTTGCCACAATTGTTCATTAGGTGTTAGCTTATGTTTCCGCATTACCTTATTAATATCCTTACGAACCTTACTACTCAAATTAGTCATCACGTCTAGATAGAGGACTTCCTTATCGCTAAAGTGATGGTAAAGAGCCGGCTGAGTAATCCCAACTTGCTTAGCAATATCACGAGTAGAAGTTTCACCGAAGCCTTTTTGTAAGAAGAGCTTAGTTGCCGTTCTCATAATTGACTGTCGTGTTTTTTCAAGCTGTTCAGCTCTCTTCATACTTCACTATCTCCTAACATATTAATCACATTATAAATATATAATGCCACCAAAACTTTGATTTGACAAGCCTTTAAGCAAAATTATCTCCTCCTAAATTAGATATAGATAAAATAATATTTTTATTCTTATTAATTTCAGTTGAACAGATGATAACAGAAATGTTTAATAACTTCCCGTAAATAAAAGGACTTCAACGTTCCAAAAGTCAAACGTCAAAGTCCGATTTTAATTTTAATTTTTTACCATTCGCTCATTGTGGTCATTTTTTACTTTCAAGGTAATTTTTCCTTGGTGAGCACCGACAACAACGTTATCACCAGTTTTTACGTTGCCACTTAGTAGCGCGGTGCTTAGCGGATCCTCAATCAGATCCTGCAATGCCCGACGTAATGGCCGAGCACCATATGCCGGATTGTAACCCTTAGTTGCCACAACATCAATCGCTGCAGGCGTAACTTTCAGGTTAATTCCTTGTTCAGCAACCCGTGCTCTTAGTTGAGCAACCATCAATTTAACAATTTGGTGAAGTTCATCCTTTTGTAAGGAGTGGAAAATTATTGTTTCATCAATCCGATTCAGGAATTCAGGACGGAAATGCAGTTTTAATTGTTGACGAATTGCAGATGCCATTGCCTGATAGTCCTGACTAACATCACGTGCACCAAATCCAACCTCTTTTTCATCCTGGAGCTGGGTAGCACCTAAATTAGAGGTCATAATAATGATGGTATTGCGGAAGTCAACTTTTCGTCCCTTAGCATCAGTCAAATAGCCATCATCAAGGACTTGAAGCAACAAATTAAAGACATCGGGATGCGCTTTTTCTGCCTCATCTAATAGGACAACTGAATATGGGTGTTGACGAACCTTTTCTGTTAACTGACCACCTTCATCATAACCAACATAACCCGGTGCAGCACCAATTAAACGACTAGTACTGTACTTTTCCATATATTCAGACATATCAATCCGGATCATGTTATCTTCAGAACCAAACATTGCCGCCGCTAGTGCCTTAGCTAGTTCCGTTTTTCCTACTCCTGTTGGTCCAAGGAACATAAATGAACCAATTGGCCGTTGCGGATCCTTCAAGCCACTCCTTGCTCGACGGATTGCCTTTGCAACCACTGATACAGCCTCATTTTGACCAATGACACGATTATGAAGAACCTTTTCAAGATTAACTAGTCGTTCGCTTTCACTCTTCTTAAGCTGGGTCAGCGGGACACCGGTCCATTCAGCAACAATTTTTGCAACATCTTCTCCTGTTGTATGGAGCTTTCGCCGTGCAGATTGCTTCTCAACCTTTTTCTGTTGCTCGTCAACCTTAGCCTTTAACGTTAACTCTTCTTGCCGGAGATTAGCGGCCTGATCAAAATCTTGGTTCTCAATCGCAGCTTCTTTTTGTTGCCGTAATTGTGCTAATTTGGTAGTTAATGATGGTTGATGATTTCCCTTTTCTTCGGCATCAATCCGTACCATTGAGGAAGCCTCATCAATCAAATCAATTGCCTTATCCGGTAAATAACGGTCTGTGATGTAGCGACTTGATAATTTAACAGCCTGCTTTAATGCATCATCATCAATTTTAACATGGTGGTGTTCCTCATATTTTGGCCGCAAGCCATTTAGAATCTGCAAAGCAACATTTTCAGTCGGTTCTTCAATCTGAACAGTCGCAAACCGCCGTTCTAGCGCAGCATCAGATTCAATATACTTTTGGTACTCATCAAGAGTCGTAGCACCAATTGTCTGTAAATCACCACGAGCAAGAGCTGGCTTTAAGATATTTGAAGCATCAATTGCCCCTTCAGCACCACCAGCACCAATCAAAGTGTGTAATTCATCAATGAAGAGGATGACATGACCGTCTTTTTGAATTTCGTCAATAACCTTTTTCAACCGATCCTCAAATTCTCCACGATACTTAGTTCCGGCAACTAACGATCCCATATCAAGCATCATCAGTCGCTTCTGTGCTGAGTCTTCAGGAACTTCATTGTTGGCCATTCGACGAGCTAATTCCTCAGCAATCGCTGTCTTCCCGACACCGGGTTCACCAATTAGCACTGGATTATTTTTTGTTCGGCGACTCAAGATCTGCTCAACCCGTCGTAATTCGTTGTCGCGACCAATGACAGGATCAAGTTTGCCATCCCTTGCCATTTGGGTCATATCACGTGCAAGCTTATCAAGAGTTGGTGTCTGCGATCTTCGTGTTCGTTGTCCCGGCTGTCTGCCTAAGCACTGTCGTGCCTGAATATCTGAAACACCAAGACGACGCAAGGTTACTTTGCGAATTTGTCGGGGTAGAACATCTAAGCTCATTAAAATTCTGGAAGAAAGAATTCCTTCATCCGAAATCAACGCGAGCAATAAATGTTCAGTACCAATTTTTAAGGCGTTTAATTGCTGTGCTTCCTGTCCCGCTAGTGCTAATACCTGCCGTGCTTTGGGAGAATATGGAAGGTAATCAGCTGGTCCCATGTCTTCCATGGTCCCGTAGCCAATCATCCGCTCAATTTCTTCTTGAATATCATCGCTAGTAATGGAGAATTGCTCAAAAATCTTGCTAGCAATTCCCTCCCTTTCAATTGCCAACGCAAGTAATAAGTGTTCAGTACCAACGGCTTGGTGCTTAAAGTACTTTGCTTGTTCATGGGCGAGTGCCAAGACGTGTTTGGCACTAGGTGTAAACATATTATCCATTAACTGCTTTCCTCCTAGCTCTCATACCGTAAACGATTAAGCATTGAAATTAAAATTCTTGCTCTTAATCGAGCTTCAACATTGCAATCATTCACATTTAGGGTCTGCTTTGACAAGGCAACTAGCATTAAATCCCCCTCACGCCTTGTCAGCAGCTTTTCATCATAAAGCGTTCGAACAATATCATAAGCATCACGCTCACTAATTGAATTCCCGATTGCTTGGATCAGTGAGTTTAACACATCAACATTATCAAGTAAATTAACGCGCTCAATTCGAATATAGCCGCCACCACCACGTTTACTCTGCACTAAATATCCATGCTGAATAGTAAATCGGGTTTTGATTACGTAATTAATTTGTGACGGAACAACATCAAAGTGGTTGGCAATTTCCGAACGACGAATTTCAATTTGAGATGACTCACCAAGTATTTGTTTCAAATACTCCTCAATAATGTCAGAAATGCTTTTCTCTTCCATTCCATCACCTCCAAATTTCTTGACTAATCTTGACCAAATTTTACCACAATATTAAATTAGGGACCAGAAAACTGTCTCAATAAAGAGCAAGTGTTAGCAAATTATTTAGAAAAAAGTACAAAATAAGCCCCCAGAGCTTGGCCTTACCTTACTCTAGGAGCTTATTTACGTTTGTGAGACTTAACATCTCACTCCCGCTAAATTTCAAAAAGGGGATATTTATAGATTAATCTTCTAAGCTGAAGTCAACAACGTTCCGACCAACAACCTTGTTATCCTTTAATTCTTGGATCATGTCGTTGATTTCACTTAACTTCCGTGTCTTAACGATTGGGTGAACCTTGCCTTCAGCACCAAATTGGAAACATTCAGCTAAGTCTTGACGGGTACCAACTAATGAACCAGCAACGATAATTCCGTCAAGAACTGTCTTAGCAATGTTAAGCTTCATGTCGCCTTGTGGAAGAGCAACGGCAACCAACTTACCATCTGGACGGAGTGAATCAACGGCTTGGTCAAATGCTGAAGCTGAAACAGCAGTTACAACAGCAGCGTGAACACCGCCAACCTTTTCTTGGATTTGCTTGTCAACATCGCCATCATGACGGTTGATAACAATTTCAGCACCGTTTTCCTTAGCAGCTTCAAGCTTTTCAGGGTTACCATCAACGGCAATAACGTGAGCACCGAAGACATTGTGGGCAAATTGAATACCCAAGTTACCAAGACCACCGGCACCAACGATAGATACCCATTGACCTGGCTTGATGTCAGCAACCTTCAATGCCTTGTACATAGTAACACCAGCACAAGTTAATGAAGTAGCTTCAACTGGGTCAAGGCCTTCTGGAACCTTAACTGCATAGTCAGCAGGAACGATACATTGTTGTGCCATTGCACCATCAGCAGTGTAACCAGCATTCAAAACGTTCCGGCAAAGTGTTTCACGACCAGTAAGGCAGTATTCACAGTGTCCACAGCCCTTGAAGAACCAAGCAATTGATACCCGGTCCCCAACCTTTAAGGAAGTAACACCAGGAGCAACTTTAGATACACGACCAACACCTTCGTGACCAATAATCCGACCTGGCTTCTTACCAAAGTCACTAGCAGCAACGTGCAAGTCGGTGTGACAAAGACCACAATATTCCATATCAACTAAGGCTTCACCCGGTTTAAGATCCCGAAGTTGAACATCCTTAACAGTAACGTAACCATCTACTGGATCGTTAATAACAGCAGCTTTCATAATCTAAAATCTCCTTTGAACTTGTTATCTTTTACACAAGATATAATAACAAATTCAATTCGGTTTTTAAAGCGCTTTTGTGAATAAATAAACAGGAAAATAACAGACCAATATTCTATTAGTTCCCCACCAATTTACTGAAGCTAGCATCACTTAATCAATACCAATTGTGAGTATTTTAGCAAATAAATTTTATGCACTATGGCTGAATTTGTTCACCATAGTAAATTTCATAAAGTTCTTCAGCAGTTTGTCGCAGAGTTTGATAATCAATGTTATTGGTAAACAGCATCAGCGTTCTTTTAGTTTTATAATCCGCAAAGAAGCAGCAATTATATCCCGGTTCGCTACCATTAGCCCGGATAACCGTTCCCTGAAAATAAATACCGCCAAAATAAGCTTCACGCTGGCTCTTAGGTTGATTAGCAAAGTTCTTAATAAGTTTTGACTTACTGAGTACACCGTGGTAAATAAAGTTCCAATAGTTTAATGGCGAGAGCAACAAATCACCGGCACCAATTTCTGACGATGCGGCTTGCGATAACATCTGCCAAGTCATACCCGGTTGCATAGTTTGCAATACTTTACGCGGTTTTACCTGATACACCATTTTTAGCTGATGGTGATTCAACGGTTTCAAAATTGTCTTTTTAATATAGTGATAGTAACCGCCATGAGTCCGCTGGCGAATAATCGCACCTAGTATTTCAAAATCAATATCCTGATAATTCCAATCATGATTGGCTGTATTCTTAAAGTGATGAAGGAAGAACCGTTCCTGACTTTGTTCGTTATTTAATGTTTTCTTCGGTAATGCACCATCGTTTTGCAACCCACTCGTATGAGTCATTAACTGTTGTAACGTTATCTGGTCGCTTCCCTGAATTTGGGGATAATATTTACTTAGTGGCGTATCCCACTTCAGTTTACCCTTTTGAACAAGCTGGTACACCGCAACTCCCGTTATCAATTTTTGCAACGAACCAATTGGAAATAAAGTATTAGGTGTAACAACCTGTGCTGGTTTAGTTGTAAGTTTATTCCTTAAAACTACTGGTTGATCCTTTTTCCCGTTAACGAGGATAATTCCATTAATATGGTGATCATGAAGGTATGCTTGTAATTCCAGCTTAGTTTTTCTATCAACCTGACTGGCATTCACATTTTTTTGCGGGCTCCAGAAAAGCACTCCCAGAATAATTACCGGTATTAATAATAAGTAGAATAATTTCCTTGTCATAAGCCGTTCCTAAGAATTAATTGTAATCTAAAGCAAAGTGTCTTTCACCAAGTCACTACTAAAAAAGCAGGATAGAACTAACAAATTAGTTTCCCCTGCTCTCTATATTTATAATAATCGGAACTACAAGATTTGAACTTGCGACCTCTGCGTCCCGAACGCAGCGCTCTACCAAGCTGAGCTAAGTTCCGAAAAGAAAAAGCGTGACAACACTAAGTAGTGTGCCACGCTTTTAAGTAGTGCACCCAGAAGGAGTCGAACCTTCAACCTTCTGATTCGTAGTCAGACACTCTATCCAATTGCGCTATGGGTGCATAAAGAGCGGAAGACGGGATTCGAACCCGCGACCCCCACCATGGCAAGGTGATGTTCTACCACTGAACTACTTCCGCATAACTGTTCTGCAACGATAATTAATATACCACGTGTCACAGACCGATGTCAATATGATTTTGAAATAAAGTATTATTCCAAATGCGGATGAAGGGACTTGAACCCTTACATCTAAAAGATACAAGATCCTAAATCTTGCGCGTCTGCCAATTCCGCCACATCCGCATATGGAGGATACAGGGCTCGAACCTGTGACCTCCTGCTTGTAAGGCAGATGCTCTCCCAACTGAGCTAATCCTCCGAAAAATGATATATTCATAATGGAACTTTATTAATATATCATCATTTAAATTTAGTGTCAACAATTATTTTAAACCAAGTTCGATTAATTTTTGATCAATCATTTTCAATACTTGGCGTGCTGCTACTGGATCTTCAACAAAGTCATACTTATCTCCATCAATCAGCATTTTAGGACTAGCATTATATTGTTGATACCAATCACGGTAGCGTTCATTAAGATTCTTATAGTAATTATAGAGGGATGGGTCATTAGCGAGCTGTTCGTATGACCGACCACGTTTTTTTATCCGCTCCAGCATTGTTTCGAATGAAACCTGGATCGTGATTAGCAGATTAGGTGCTTTTTGGTGAGGTTGTTCGGGTAATTCTTCCATCATGTTGTGAAGTAACGATGAGTAAATATCCGATTCTGTTTCGGTTGCCCGCCCCATATCAGCATTAAGTTTAAACAACAATGCGTCTTCAAAAATTGAACGGTCAAGGACATTTAAATCATTTCCAAAAGAATCTTTAATTTCATCTAGTCGTCGATTTAAAAAGTAAATTTGCAGTAAAAAGCCATACTTTTTCGGGTCCTTATAAAAGAGCGGCAAAATCTTATTATCATCAACAGATTCATAAAATGCTTGGCTATTCAAATGATCAGCCAGCAATCCGGTTAGACTTGTTTTCCCGGCGCCAATTGTCCCTGCAAGTGCAATCATTAAACGCTTCTCCCCCTTTAATTTATGAAAAACAACTTTATCATTCTAACATTGAACACTGAAAAAAAGAAGAGACTGAATCAGAAGTCCCCTTCCTAAATTCAAAAAGGATCCCCATACCTAAATTTTCTCGGTATAGAAACCCTCTTCAAATTCTAATTAGTTTTGTTCCGGATCATACTTTTCACCCTTAGTCTGTCGAGAAAGATCTACTTTCTTCAACGGAATAATATGGGTCTTATAGCGAATTTTGTAGTAGAAGAACAAAATTAGGAATAACGGTACACTCATGTACGTAATCAAAATATTTGACCAGTCAAGTTTTGCAAAGGCCTCAACATTCTGTCCGCAAATAACAATTGTACAAAGAATAAACGCAAAAATCGGTCCAAAAGGATACAGGGTTGCGTGATATTTAAGTTCGCTTACAGTATGGCCTTGAGCGGTGTAAGCTTTCCGGAACCGGTAATGTGAAATAGCAATTCCTAGCCATGCAATAAAGCCACAAAGTCCAGAAGCATCTGTTAGGTAAAGGTAAGCTTGAGGAACCACAAACTGAGTTGCAAATGCCAATGATGACACAATCATCGTCCCAATTAGTGCATAAATCGGTATTCCCCGACGGTTAACATAGCCGAAGAATCGCCATGCGTAACCTTCACGAGCCTGCGAGTAAAGCATCCGGGTTGAAGCATATAAACCAGAGTTAGCCGCAGAAACAACCGCAGTTAAGATAACCGCATTCATGATACTGGCAGCAACCGCTAATCCAGCCCGCTTAAAAATGATTGTAAACGGACTCATCGTAATGTTAGTAACATCCGAATTTAACAGGTTCTTATCTGTGTATGGCAGGACACATGCAATTACAAAAATGGCAAAGATATAGAAAAGAAGGATTCGCCAGAAAGTTGAATGAATTGCCTTTGAAATTGACTTTTCAGGAGTAGCAGCCTCTCCAGCAGTAATCCCGACTAGTTCTGTCCCCTGGAAAGAGAAACCAGCAACCAAGAATACACTAATAATTGCAGGAATGCCGCCAACAAATGGAGCTTTCTTGTAGTGGAAGTTGCTGAAGCCAACTGGTTGACCGCCCATAATTCCCAGAATGATTGCAACCCCGACAATTAAGAAAACGATCACGGTAATTACCTTAATTAATGCTAACCAGTATTCTGTTTCACCGTACGAACGAACTGATAAATAGTTGATAAGGAATACTAAAACCAAGACAACCGTACTAAATACCCAGCTAGGAACATGTGGCAACCAGAAATTCATTACAATTCCCGCACTGGTTACATCAACCGGAATTGTAATCGCCCAGTTAAACCAATAATTCCAACCCATGGCAAAGCCTAGTGCAGGATCAACAAACTTTGATGAAAATGCAGAAAACGATCCGGTAAGCGGCATATAAGTCGACATTTCACCAAGGCTAGTCATCAAGAAATAAACCATAATTCCCATGATTCCGTATGCAACTAAAGCCCCGCCTGGTCCAGCGGTTGAAATTGCCGAACCACTGGTAATAAATAGACCAGTACCAATCGTTCCACCAAGAGCAATCATTGCCAGGTGACGTGTTTTAAGTGTTCTTTTTATCTGTCCCTGACCATTACCCGTGTCTTCTGTCATCTTAAATTCCTCCTGTAAAATATCTGAGCGACTTACTCAATAAAAAAGGATCTTCCAACAAGGCAACCTCATTAGAAGATCCAAGATTTATCATTGAATCGTTCAGCGAAGCGCCCCGCGATTTATCGCGACAGTCCATGACTTTTTCAATCATGACCCAATGCTGCTCAGAATAAGCTAAGCAGAATTTCGGCATTCTTTCCTTTCAAAACTACTCCGGAACTTATTTTCCTAATAGTCAATACTGATAAAGAATGCAACCTCTTCATTTCGATAACATTATACTCTCATCATTTAATAACGCAAGCCATCATCCCATGTCTTGCCGTTTCCAGAGTTCGATCATTTCTGGATTTATAGTGGTACGAATAAAATTACACCGGCTTAAAACACCAATTGACGAAGTATTGTCACTCCTTACTTCTGCAGTTACCGTAATCTGAGAGCGGCTTAACTGATCGCAAACGGCACTTAACGCTTCTGTCATGTACCCTTGATGCTGTTTTTGCGGAAGAAGCAGGTAGCCAACCTCGTATTGCTTCGGAAGAATAGCACCCGTTTTATCGTAGGAATGGAGAAGGATAATCAAGCCAAGTAGTCCTCTCTCTCCCCTTTCCCTTATTTGCAGCACACATTCCGTTTGGGCAAGCATCCCTAAAGTAACTAAATCAACCTTTCCAACTGTAACTAACCCTGCCTGTTGGAATAATGATTGATATTTTAGCAGTGGCGTTAATTCAATAATATTTTGTTGACGAACCCTTTCAACAATAAGGCGTTTCGTTTTAATTTTCATCAAAAGACCATCCATTTCCCGGGAAATAAAAAACGCAAACAAATCAAAAATGATCCTTTGCGTTCTTCTTTTAATAAATTGAATTACTAAAGATTTTTAGCTCTCGCAGTTTTGGTGCCCAGGCAACGTATAGCCATTCAGCAATTTGAAGCCAAGCATATGCCAAAACCATTGCTGCAATTGTATCTACAGGCCAGTGAGCATATAAGTATACCCGTGAAACCGCCAAGAAGAAAATTGCAAAAATTAATAATAATTGGCAAATCGTCCGAACAGCTGCTTTCTGAATTATTGGAATTACCACTAGAAAAAGGATCCCCGCAACCAGAAACAATCCAAGGGTATGACCACTCGGAAAACTATAGCCATCGTCTGCAGCTAAGTGTTGTGCTGGTCGTGCCCGTTTTACAAAATGCTTGACCAGTGTTCCTACGACATCCCCACCAATAATTGTACAGATTGCCCATACTGCAGGAATTCGGTAATTTCTTAGCCATAAAACAATTGCAATAATCAGAACCCATAGCAAATCAAGCTTAGGACTTGCTAAAAAGGAAATTAAAGTCATCAAGGCATGGAACCAACCAATATTTTCAAAGCGTTGGCTAGTAAATAACGATTGAAAAACTGCATCCATTGTGGTTCCAATTGTTGAATTGAACTTAATCATTAGCATCAAAACAATAAAAACGACTCCACTAATTGTAAATCGTTTCCACCGTTGATTATCTGGAACAATTAACATTATCTTTCTCCTATCATCAATTAAACATTAATTTAGAGTATACCATACCCCTAGCTTTTTGATTTTGAAGTTTTTACTAAACTAAGATGCAAGTAGTTTACTGCGCGAATTAGTAGTTCACCAAGCCCGAAGCCAAGAGTAATCTCCCCGGCAATTACAATGACCTGATAAAGGTATACCGTTGCTAATTGATAATTACCAATTGCAAAATTACGGACAAGTTTGTAGGCTTGTCCCCCTGGAACAAACGGAACTAGGGCTGGAACATTAAATACAATCATCGGCATTTTTAAGTGACGGGCAGCAACCATACTAAGCAGAGAAATTAAAATGGCAGCGAAAAGGTTACTGATTGCCAAGCCAATATGCTGATGATAATACATTATCCAATAGATGACCCAAACACCGCCACCAATAATTCCAGCCGTATTATACGCCCGTAACGGAATATGCAATAAAACACCGAAGCAAACGGTAGATATATATGAAAGAATAAATTGTACGAATAAGTTTTCCCAGTTCATTCGCTTCTCCTAACTAAAACGCATGACAATTACAATTGCACTACCAATCGCTACTGCAGTTAATATTGCCTCAATTCCGCGAGTTGGGCCGCTAATGAGATTACCAGAAACAAGGTCTCGGGCAGCGTTTGTTAGGGGAATCCCTGGTACCAGCGGCATTACGCCTCCAATAATAATTGAATTGGCATTTTGAGTCCACCCAAGTTTAACGGTTAAGATTGCTAAGCCGCCGATAACTAGTGATGCACAAAACTCACCAAGATACTGAATTTTAAATTTACGGACAACAAACGAGAATACAGCATAGCTTAAGCCACCAATGATAAATGCCGCCCACCAGTCAACAACGTCCCCAGTAAAAACGATCATCAAGGCAGCACTTAAAACTGCTGCTGCGAATGCTTCTAATGGATTTTGCCACCAATCAGTCGCCTGCCGTTCAATTGACTTTAATTGGGCGTGCGCCTCGGGTAATTCAATTAGTCCGCTTGCTAGTTCACGAGAAACTTCATTTACTGCTGCAACCTTACTAAGATCATTTTTTCGCCGGCGAATATCAGCAACCTGCGAATTAGGGAGATCATCACTGCTCGCAACAATCCCGGTTAACGTTGTGAAAGCCTGGAATTTTCTCAAACCGGCATTTTTTGCGATTCGATCCAAGGTATCATTGACCCGTTCCATATTTGAGCCATTTTCGATCAGCAGTCTTCCTGCTAGAACACAGGTCCGTAACGCAAGAATTCGTCGTTCTTCTGTTAGCATTAATGTCTTCCCTCCCGATGTTCCTAATTCATGTTCTCCCTCTGCGAAAAACTGGGTTACTATCTTTCTAACACTAAAGTAGCAAAAAGGCCGAGGTATTTCTCGGCCCTTCACATCACTATTTGTCTGAATTTCCGGCCTTAATAAAGATGTTGTGCGATGCCTTATACGAAACATTTAACGGGGTATCTTCACCATCTTTTTCAATAACTAATGGCCCCTCAAACGGCTCGTGGCGGATTACTTTAACGGTATCGTTTGGCCGTAACTTTAATTCTTCCAGGTATGTTAATAATTCATGGTTATCTAAGAACCGTTCAAGCTGAACTGTTTCTCCATCATTTGCGTCTGCCAGCAAACGGTGTGAAACATCAGGAAACTGTCCACTCGCTGACGGAATAACTCCACCATGAGGACATGCTTGCGGGTGTTGTAAAAAGTTATCTAGTGCTGTTGCTAAACGGTCACTTGTTTGGTGTTCTAAAACTTCGGCTTCTGAGTGAACATCCGCAAAATTATAGTGAAGCTTATCAACAAGAAATGTTTCCCACAGGCGGTGTTTACGAACTAACTCTGCTGCGTACTTCTGTCCCTTTTCAGTAAGTGAAATACCAGCATAGGGTTCATGAACTACTAGTCCTTCATCAGATAGTTTTGAAACCATTTCTGTTACAGAACCTGCCGCTATACCTAGGCCTAACGAAATATCCTTATTTGAAACCTTCTTGTGACTACCACCTAGCTCAAAGATAATCTTAAGATAATCTTCTTTCATCGGTGTCAAGGGCTGCATCCTCCTCTACTTTGTTTATCGGCCTACGAACGGTCTTCTGATTAACTTATAATAACACATTTGATTATAGCATAATCAATAAACATCTTCTTCGGATAGCCTAATTTTTTTGTTAGCTAGTAATTTAGTATGCTAAACTTAGGAAGGAGATATCAAAGAAATGAGGAGTTTACGATGGATGAACAAATCACGGGAAAACGCTTTTTAGCAGTAACCGTATTAAACGTTCTGATTACTGTTGTTGAAATTATCGGGGGACTGGTTTCAGGAAGTCTTGCCTTACTGTCCGATGCCTTTCATAACTTAGGAGACTCATTTTCAATTGTTCTCGGCTATGTTGCCCAGTCAATTGCTAACAAGCCAGAAACGAGCAAACGGACATATGGATACCGTCGCGCTGAAATTCTTGCGGCAATGGTCAACGCTGCTTTCTTAGTAATCGTCTCGGTATTCTTAATCATCGAAGCCATTAAACGAATCCAGCAGCCCACACACATTAACGGTGAAATAATGTTAATCGTTGCCGTTGTCGGTTTAGTCGCTAACTTACTTTCAGCGGTTCTACTTCATTCTGGAAGCCACAATAACTTAAATGTAAAAGCAACCTACCTTCACGTTTTAAGTGATGCCTTATCATCATTTGCTGTAATTATTGGCGGTGTGATTCTAACATTTATTAACATTCCCTGGCTTGATCCAGTTTTGACAATCGCGGTGGCAATCTACATTGCTTACGAGGCTTGGCCTGTAATCAAGCAAACCGTTACCATCCTTATGGAATCAGCGCCAAAGCTTGACTATAACGGGATTGAACAAGATTTGGTTAAGATTGATGGGGTTACCGCGGTTCACCATGTTCATGCATGGATGATTGATGAAAAGCGAATTATTTTTTCCGCCCATTTAAATTGTCACGATATGAAGCTTAGCGATGTCGAAAAGATTTATAGTCAGGTTGATAAAATTCTTCGCGAAAAATATGGCATTTGCCACGTCACAATTCAAGCAGAATACCATCGGGGAAAAGACGAGGACTTCTTCGATACGGTGGTTGATGAGGAACATTTAATTAAATAAGTAGGAAAAGGGACCGGGAAAAATAATTTTCCCGGTCCCTTACTATTTATTTATTTTAGAACAGCTTACCAACTCCGTAGTGGATGGCAACAGTAATCAATGCAATGATAATATTTCGAATAACTGCAATTTTTACTAACCCGTTTCCCAGCTTTAAACTAATATATCCGGTTAGCGCACTAGTTAAAACTACCGCCAAAATAACCGCATACCACTTATAAGCAGCAGGGGCAAAGGTCATCGCACAAAGGGGAAAGATTCCACCGGCAGCTGCTGAAAAGAGAGAGGAGAAAGCAGCATCCCAAGGGTTCAAGTAGTGTCCTAACTCAATATCATACTTAACCCGAACAACGGTCTCCAAAGGCTTTTTGCTAAGAAGATCTTTTGCAATTGCGAGTGAGGTTTCTGGAGTAACACCCTTGCTGACGTAATAATCCTTAACAGCAGCAACTTCACTTTCAAAATCAGTTTTTAAGAGGTGTTGCTCCTTACTTACGGCTGATTCTTCTGTATCCTTCTGTGTTGAAACTGAAGCATACTCTCCAGAAGCCATTGAAAACGCACATGCAAGCAAATCAGATAGCCCCGCAATAAAGATCGTAAACCGGTCAGATGTCGCAGCGGCAACGGAAACCAGAACACCAACAACGGTTAAGATACCATCATTCGAACCTAATACACCAGCACGAAGGGTATTCAGCTTTTCTTCCATCGTTTGCTTTTTTTGTTGCTTAATTTTTTCCATCGCTCACCCCTCCTTTAGTGTGCCAGCAACTGACCAATAATATAGGTAACACCCATAGTTAGTAATCCAGCAATGGCATTCCGAATACTTGACTTCAACCGGTTAGAATTACTTAGGATCGCAGCGCAGTATCCCGTTATTAACAGGGCGATTAAAACCGCGATTGCAGTCGCAAGAATTCTGCTTTCCGCGGGTGCCAGCGTAACTGCTAGCATTGGCAAGACAGACCCGGTTGGGAAAGAGATGAACGATGCAATGGCAGCTGCGTATGGACTGGTAAAATCTTTAGGATTAAACCCGTACCGTTCTTGAACAACAGTTGACAAGGCATCCTTATCCATCAGTTCCTTAGTAGCTTGCTTGGCAAGTTTAGGATCAATATCCTGATCTTCATACTTTTGCTGAACATAATTAAATTCTTCTTGGTATTGATCATCCAATCGTTGATGTTCACTAATCAATGCCATTTTTTGCGAATCCTTCTGGGTAGATACCGATACGTATTCCCCCATACACATTGAAATCATTCCGGCTAACGTCCCTGATAATCCAGAAATTAAAATAGGATAGGCATTGTTAGTTGCAGCAGCAACCCCGATAACAATTCCGGCAATTGAAATAATGCCGTCATTGGCCCCCATTACACTGGCACGCAAAATATTAACTTTTTGTGCTAGTGACATCTTTTTACTAGCCATTCTAAAGACTCCTCTTTTTTAAATTAGAATCATTATAACATTCTTTAAAAGTAGATCAACTAATAAATCTGCATTTTCAGCGTTAGTTTAGAAAGATTATTAATTATATCTTAAAGGATAAAGGGACTACGACAGGTTATCGTAGTCCCTTTATCCTTGATTAGCTAAGGTTTTAAATCAGTGCTAATTACTAATCAGAAATAATTATTCATATCTTTCCACAGCAGTTGTTCGAATAACAAATACTGAGGTTCCTGCATGTCTAGTCATGTAGGATGCTTGTGAACCAACAGCCTTCCGGTTACCCCATTTACCAATTGACCCAACAACTAGCAAGTCTGGTTGAAATGCTGGAATAACGTGGTTGCAAATCCGTTCAGCTGGTCGTTCACCTTGATCAACAATTCCCGTAATCTTACTTGGATCAACTCCGTAATCAACGGCAGCTTTTACGTATTCATTAACCCACTTCCGTAATTCATCAGCAGAACTGTGAACATAATCTTTGTCAAGAATTTGATAAACATTAACGTTACCGGTTTCCAAAATAGAAACAATCCCTAATTCAGAGCCATCACGCTTTGCCTTATCTACTGCATATGAAAAAGCAGCCCGAGCATCTGGTGCATCATCGACACCGACAAGGATCTTCTTGAACTTCTTTGGCTTAATTTCAAACATTAAACTATTCCCCTCTCTGTGGTCCTGACGATCAATAGATTATCTCGATCGCAGTAAGTTTCACCTACTATGTTACTACTTATCAAATATTTGTAAATATTTATTTTGGTAAGCCTAAAATAAAATTCTTTTATATTAAATGATAATTATTTTTAAATTTTTATATTCGTCTAAGCTTTCTTGCCTGTCGATCCAACAAGTTCTATAATTTAATTGTTTTAGTCTTTATGACTACTAATGACATCGTAAATTTAGGGGAGAGTAAAGTACCATGTCAATGATAGAATTTCATGATGTCCAAAAATACTATGGTAAATTCCACGCATTAAAGGACATTAACTTAACAATTGATGCTGGTGAAACGGTTGTTTTAATCGGTCCATCCGGCTCAGGAAAAAGTAGTCTAATTCGGACAATTAATGGGTTGGATCCAATTCGTGACGGTCAATTAATTGTTAACGGGTTTGACCTAGCTGATAAGAAAACCAACGTTAACTTGATTCGTAAAGATGTTGGAATGGTTTTCCAGCATTTTAACCTTTACAACAATAAAAACGTTTTGGAAAACATCATGCTGGCACCACAGATTGTTCTTAAACGACCGGAAAAGGAAAATCGTGAATTGGCAATGCAGCTGCTTGAAAAGGTTGGCCTTGCTGATAAGGCTGATAATATGCCTGCACAACTATCAGGTGGGCAAAAGCAACGGATTGCAATTGCCCGTAGCCTAGCAATGAAGCCAAAGTGTCTTCTATTTGACGAACCCACGAGTGCACTCGATCCAGAAATGATTGATGATGTTCTTAATGTAATGAAGGATATTGCTGAAAATTCTAATATGACCATGCTGGTGGTTACCCACGAAATGGGATTTGCTCGGGACGTTGCCGACCGGGTTATCTTTATGGCTGATGGTCGAATTATTGAAGATGATTCCACCGAAAAGTTCTTTGGTGATCAACCAACTACTCAACGGGCCCGCGAATTTATGAGTAAGATTAGCGGACACTAAGGGGAGGCCAAAATAATGAAAAAAATTTGGCACTTATTAACGATTGCTGCAGTCGCCCTTATTAGTATCACCGTTCTTTCTGGCTGTAGTTCTGTGGCTAATCAAGACGTTCTCAAGGTTGATCAAAAAAATAAGCAAATTACTTGGGGAGTTAAAGCTGATACTCGTCTTTTCGGTTTGGAGAATATTCGAACGGGAAAGCTTGAAGGGTTTGAAATCGATCTTGCCAAGGCAATGACTAAGGAAATCCTCGGGCCTAACGGAAAGGCTGTTTTCGTTCCCGTTACTAGTAGTACTCGAGTTCCGCTATTAAAGAATGGTAATATTGACGCCATTATGGCAACGATGACGATTACGCCAGAACGGGAAAAGCAGGTTGATTTCACTAAGTCCTACTTTGATGCCGGTCAATCTCTTTTAGTAAAAAAGGGTAGTCCGATTAAAAATATTCAAGATCTAAATCAGCCCGGCAAAGTTATCTTAGGGGTTTCTGGTTCTAATTCAGTTAAAAACGTGGCAAAGTATGCACCGAAAGCACGAGTTCTTCAACTTTCAGACTACGCTCAAGCAATGACGGCCTTAAAGTCTAAGCAAGGAGATGCATTAACCACAGATAACGGGATCCTTTACGGGATGGCAAGTGAAAATCCTAGTTATGAAGTTGTTGGTGGCAATTTTACTAAGGAGCCTTACGGAATCGCGGTTAACAAGAACCAAGCGCCATTCAGAAACAAGTTGAATTGGGCGTTAGAACGACTTGAAAAAACGGAACCTATAACCGGCTTCTTCTAAAATGGTTTGGTAACGTTAAAGGGTTTAATTATCAGGAGATGAAGCGTTAAATGTTAGATATTATTACAACACAGTGGCATCCCCTACTCAGCGGTCTGTGGAACACCATTCTTTGTAGTTTAATCGCACTTGTTGGGAGTTTAATAATCGGAACATTCTTTGCTCTGCTAGAGATTTCTAAGTATCGAATCGTTCGTTTGATCGGGAGTATCTATGTTGAAGTTTTTCGGAATATTCCTTTATTGGTAATTGCAATGGGCTTTTTCCTCATTGTTCCCATGTACATCGCTAAAATAAGCGGTTTTGCTGCCGGAACAATCGGCTTAACTCTCTATACTTCCGCCTTCATCGCTGAAACTGTTCGGGCAGGAATCAATTCAGTCGAGGGTGGTCAATTAGAAGGGGCCCTTGCCAATGGACTGACTCACGGTCAAGCAATGCGTTACATCATCCTTCCGCAGGCATTTAGGGTTGTTATTCCGCCACTAGGTAATCAATTCATTAACTTGGTCAAGAACTCTTCTGTCCTTGCCTTTGTAGCCGGCTTTGACTTAATGTATGAAGGAAATCTGATTGCAAATGACACCCTCCAAACAATGCCAACTTACTTTATTGTTGGTGTTCTTTACCTGATCATTACCTTACCTCTCAGCTACTATATGCGTCACCTGGAAAAGAAGCTAGCATAGGGAGGTGGATAATATGCAAAACTTTATTGATGCCTACTCATGGGTTAATATTCGTTTCTTACTTCAAGGATTAGGAATTACCATCGAAATCTCGGTTGCCTCAATTATCTGTAGTTTCATCATCGGAACTTTGCTAGGAATTATCCGGTATGCCAAGATTAAGTACGTTTCGGCAATTGTTGGTTTCATTATTGACTTAATTCGAAACCTTCCACTACTGCTGATCATCTTCTTTACTTACTTTGGCCTACCAAATATTGGGGTTAAACCCGAAATTATTCCGGCTGCTATTATGGCACTAACCGTTTTTGAATCATCAATGGTTGCTGAAATTGTTCGTTCCGGAATCAATTCAATCGACTATGGCCAAACTGAAGGAGCACTTGCCAACGGCCTTACTAAGTGGCAGGCTCTCCGACTAATCGTTCTGCCACAAGCAATTAAAAACATGCTTCCGGCACTTGTTAGCCAGTTTATTTCACTGGTTAAGGATACCTCGCTAGCAACAATTATCGTCCTACCAGAATTGATGTACCACGCTCAAATTATTTATGGTCAAAATACCAACTACATCATTCCAATGTTTGTTGCTTTGGCCGTTCTGTACTTTATTGTTTGTTACTCTCTGTCCCTTCTTGCTCGATACCTTGATAAGCACTTGGCATAGGAAAAGAGTAACAGTATAAATAAACAAAATGATCCAGCCCTTAGCTAAGAGCTGGATCATTTTTATTTATCCTTAATATTGAATTGAGTAACCAAAATATTGATGTTCACCCGTTAAGCGTTTAACATGACGTTCCATAACTTTTCTGCGAGTACCAAACATCATCCAAACGCTGAAGCCACCAAAAATCACAAAGAGGATTAACAGTGCCCACCAATCACCAGGAACCAAATCACCAGTAAGTTTAGTGGTTCCCGTTGCCAGGAAGCTAAACCAGTCGAGACTAAAGTGCATTAGCATCGTTAACCATAGTTGTCCTGTATAAACGTAGACAACTGCTAAAAATAGTCCCAGAAGGAAGGCTACACCGACTTGATAGAACGTTAAATCAACTCTTTGCCCGCCCAGGTTTATCAAGTGTGCAAAGCCGAATAAGATTGAACTTGTAAGGAGCGCTAACGGCAGTCGCTGCTTAACATTCCGCCATGCGTAAAAGAGAACCCCAAGCATTGCAAAGCGAAATAGGCTTTCTTCCGCTAGTCCCGCTTCAAATGCCTGGCATGTTAGCTTAAAGAATCCACCCTTAGGCAAATGATTGATCGCCATCATATTACTGCCTAACGGAACAACAAAGATTGCGATCATCAACAAGAGGATCCACCAATTAAAGTCCCCACTCCAATTTGGCTTTAGTCCAGGCCATGATAAGTGCCAGGCACGCATCACCGTTGTGGCAAAAATAAAGTAGGCAACTGCACCAACCGCTCCAGTTGCTAGTAAGGTCGATAGTTTCTGATTATCAATTAAATCAAACGGTAAAGATGTAAACGGAACAATCACAATCTGAAACATCCAAATCACAAAAATAAACCGCTCAACACTTAATTCCATTTGTCCACCAATAACGCTAGCAAAGGGCGCGTACATCACGAAATAATACAAAATCATGATTGATACTACTCCCCGAGATGGCATGTGGAGTACCGTAATAATTTCCCGGGTAATACCCCCCCACGCAAACGTTAAAATTATTGGCTGAGCTAGGCCCTGAAGCCAACAGTTAACCCTACTGATAATTGGGGGAACGTTCTCCCATAATTCCTCAGAAAGGCCTATTCCGAGGATAATTACCATCCATAACAATTGCAGCCAAATATTACGGCCAAGTTCAAAGTTACGAATCATCATCATCATTAAAATAATTAAAGTCGCACCAATTTGAACTCGATACCAGATTTTTAAATAGTCTCTTCCAGTCATCGAGATTCCTCCAAATAAATAATTGCTTATACCGTTCGATCATACCAAATTAAACAAACTAGTTTAAGCATTTATTTAAAAATAAAAGAGAACTGATGAAAATTCCTCTCAGTTCTCTTTTTCATCTATTCATTTTTACCAGCAGCAACTGGTTCTTTTTTAACGGTTTGTTTCTTATGACCGTTATGTTTCCGTTGTTGATGGTTCTTCCTGTTGTTACTGTTATTCTTTTCGTGATTAGCTTTCTTTTTATTATTGTTTGGTTGACGATAATGATAGTTTTCGTAATGACGATCGCCATTTAAAATTGTAACCATTGGAATAATCACTGGACGCCGCCCTGTCCGCGCATAGAGGAGCTTCTGTAAACGACTAATAATCGTCCGGTTAAGTGCTCGCCGATCCACGTGCTTATGGTTCTTAAAGGTATTCAAGATTGCCCAAAAGACTTCATGGTTTGCCGCCTTAATTAGTTCTTGAGATTCATGCATGTAGACAAATCCCCGGGAAACAATATCAGGTCCAGCAACAATTTGATAATCTTTCAAATCAACAACCGCAACAGCAGTCACAACCCCTTCTTCAGAGAGAAGGCGACGTTCGTGAATTTCAGGATTACCAACAGTGTCACCAGCATCACGCCCGTCAATGTACACGTCAGCAGCACTATCAATGTGATCCGCAATTCGTGCAGAATCCTTGGTTAATGCTAAAACATCACCATTAGCTAAGATAAAACTGTTTTTTTGCGGTACGCCAGTCATTTCTGCTAACTTAGTGTGAATCTTCTGCATCCGGTATTCACCGTGAACTGGAGCAAAGAACTTTGGCTTCATTAACCGCAACATAAACTCTTCATCAATTTGACCACCATGTCCAGAGGTGTGGATATTATTAACGTAACCATGAATAACGTTCGCACCATCTTCTTCTAGTTTGTTAATTAAAGCATTAACACTAGTAGTATTACCAGGAATTGGGTTACTTGAGAAGACAACCGTATCACCGGGTTGAATGGTGATTTGCCGGTGAGTACCGTTGGCAATCCGACTTAGAGCTGCCATTGGTTCACCTTGCGATCCGGTACACATAATTAAAACCTTTTCCGGTGGATAATTATTAATCTCATTCTGATCAATTAATGAATCCTTGGGAATATTAAGGTAGCCTAATTCTTGACCAGCTGTAATGGCATTTTCCATACTCCGACCAAAGACAGCGATCTTCCGTCCTTGGGCGATCGCTGCATCTGAAGCTTCACGTAGCCGATAAACATTGGAAGCAAATGAAGCAAAGATGATTCGGCCCTTAATCCGTTCAAAGATCCGCCGAATATGGATGTCGACCCACCGTTCAGACTTAGTAAATTGTGGTCGCTCAGCATTAGTACTGTCAGATGTCAGAAGAAGAACACCATCATCACCAAGTTTGGCCATCTGTTGAAGGTTTGGCCCTGGCAAGTGACCAACTGGAGTTAAATCAAATTTAAAGTCACCGGTTTGAACGATTGTCCCTTGAGGTGTATGAACGGCTACTCCTAAAGTATCAGGGATTGAGTGGGTAGTCCGGAAAAAGCTAACCCACAATTTTTTGAAATGGACTTCATCAAATTCGTTGATTTCATGAAGTTCTGCATCACGTAAAAGGTGCTTTTCTTCAAGCTTTCCTTTAATTAAGGACATTGCAAATGGTCCCGCATAGATTGGCGCATTTACTTTCTGCAAGAAGAATGGCAAGCCACCAATGTGATCTTCGTGACCGTGAGTGATAAAGATTCCCTTAATCTTATCTTTGTTTTCAATTAGGTAATCATAATTCTGAATTACGTAGTCAACCCCAAGGAGTTCATCTTCAGGGAAAAGCACACCACAGTCAATAATAATTATTTCGTCTTGGAACTGAACACAGTACATGTTCTTACCAATTTCGCCTAAGCCACCCATTGCATAAAAGGCAACTTCATTATTCTTGATATCTAATTTTGACATAATACCTTTCTTATACCTTTCTATTTTTCTTAAATTCTACTTAGATTTAAACAATAACGGAAAATTGTAAGCCAAAAGACCCGCTTCTCAGGTAAAGGAACGGTTTTATCAATTGGTAATTCAGTTTTATATTTTATATCCGTACTTAAAACTAATAATATTTTAACATAAATTGTTTTTTTCTGCTATTATCCAAGAATCAAAAAAATTGCCCAGAAATAATATAAAATGACCTCCCTAAATTAAATAAGGAGATCACTTTATTATCATCTTTAAATGTCTGATTTTATTATGCTTGTCAGGGACTTGCTAGAGTTAGCAACCTCCGCCTAGTCCTAGGCAACCGAGCCGAAATGTTGGAGTGAACCAGAAATTGATTTATCAATTTCGTCTGTGAACCCACCCAAGGATGGGTAGGTTTTTGGCTATCAACTTGTTGATGACAAAAGCCACTCAGCTACTGCGCTTCGCCCTAACTGTAAGTCCTAGGCAACCGAGCCGAAATGTGTTCGCCAGGAGCTTGCTAGAGTTAGCAACCTCCTTCCTAGGCGCTAGACGCCTTCGTCAGGAGAAATTGCTAACTTTCCGCAAGCTCTTTGCTGGCTCACACTCTTTTTTTCCTAATCCTCCTTTGGCAATTGTTGTTCTTCCTTTTGCCAAAGCTTTTCTAATGGAACAATGGGTTGTCCTTCTTGATTAAACTTTACGTCGGTTAACTCGCTGAGAACTTCCTCATATGCGGGTTTGCAAAGACGTTCGCTAATTTCAGCAAGTTCTTCTGCACCATGGTAGGAATTTTCCTTCAGAACGTGGTTTATCGTTCCCATAACCTCATTTGAAGCCTTGGCCCCCATAATTTCAAGACTCTTTAATCGGTATTGATGAATATAAAAAGCAATAAATGTTTTCAAAGCTGCTTCCTTAGCTGCTTGATTATCTAGCTCATCATAGCGCAATCCTACTTCTGCCAATCTAATCGCTTTCCTTTCTTAGTTTACCGTAGAATACATAGCTATTATTTCTACCATAACACAAACCGCTAATATTCGTTAGTTATTCACTTTTTCGAAGGTGTAACTCAGTTTTACCGTCCTCAATGGTTGCATAAACCTCAGTGTCTGGATTCTCGGCAATCTTTCCCAGTATAATTTCACCCTTGCCTGAACCAGTTTGCTCAACACTCAATTTTTGGTTAAAGATAAACTCCCTGAATAGCTTAACGGCTTCTCGGCGTTCCTGTTCTTTCTTAACCGCTACCGCAAGCGTATATCCCTGATCAAGGAAAAACTTAATCGTACAAACCCGATAAAGGATGTTAATTGAATATAGGTGATTCTGGTTCTTTTCCCCTTGTTCTGAGCTAATGTATCCCTTCTTCTCCCAATAACGAATTTGACTCGGTGACACTCCCGTCATTTCCACTAATTGGGACATCGTAATCCTTAAGTTGCTCTGTTTAATCATTTTACGAAACCGATCTGCTAGTAAAATATCCATCAAATTCCTCCAACCATTTAATTCACGGTTTATTATCTTAAAGTTAGTTATTTTTGTCAAATAATTTGACAATGATATTAGATAGTTTTATATTAGCTTGTATTGATTTAAAAACGAAAAGAGGTATTTAGTGTGGATCAACAATCTGTTCCAGTAGATATTAACAATAAGCCATACAACAGAAGCCTAATGGTTCTCGTCTTATTAATCGGTGCCTTTTGTACTATTTTAAACCAGACCATTCTTTCAACTGCTTTTCCAGCTTTAATGAAGGCTTTTAATATCAGTACGTCAACGGTTCAATGGCTAACCACTGGTTTCTTAATGGTTAACGGGATCATGATCCCAATCAGTGCATACTTAAGTAGTCGTTTTAACACTAAAGGGCTATTTGTCATTGCAATGTCAATTTTCGAACTAGGGACAATTATGTCCTGGCTTGCCCCATCCTTCGCCGTTCTTTTAAGCGGAAGATTAATTCAAGCAATTGGTGTAGGAATCAACATGCCGTTAATGCAAAATATTATGCTAACAATCTATCCACCTGAAAAGCGTGGTGCCGCGATGGGAATCAACGGGTTGGTTATTGGTTTAGCTCCTGCAATCGGGCCAACACTTTCTGGATGGGTCATCGATAACTTTAGCTGGCGGTGGCTTTTTGGCATGATCGTACCAATTGCTGCGATCGTAATTATTGCTAGTTTATTCTTGGTTAAAAACGTTATTCCAAATCAGAAGCCTCACCTTGATTGGTTGTTGGTCGGTATCTCTACCGCTGGATTTGGTAGTATGCTTTATGGTTTCTCCAGCGTTGGTAATGATGGTTGGACTGATCCGGTTGTCTTAACAACTATTATTATCGGAATCATTTTAGTTGTATTCCTCGTTATTCGTCAAAACAAACTAGATGAACCATTCTTAGAGTTCAAGGTTTTCAAGAGTAATGAATTCACCCTAGCAACCATCTTGAGTTCCATTGTAATGATGGCAATGGTTGGGGTTGAGTTGGTTATCCCGCTATACCTTCAAATCATTCACGGAATGTCCGCTTTCCACTCAGGGCTAACACTTCTCTTTGGTGCCCTTTTCATGGGGGTTATGAGTCCAATCACGGGAAACCTGTTCGATCGCCATGGTGCAAGACGGTTAGCGATTACCGGGATGTTCATTCTTTCTGTTGGTACAATTCCGTTCGCCTTTATTACCCGTGACACACCAATTATCTACATTGTCTTCTTATATGCGGTTCGAATGTTTGGAATCTCAATGGTAATGATGCCGGTAACTACTGCCGGGATGAACTCTTTGCCATACCGTTTAATTTCACACGGGACAGCCGTAAATAATACCTTACGGCAGGTCGCTACTTCTGTGGGAACGGCAATTATGATCTCAGTTTTAACCAACGTTACGAACAGTAATAAGCCTGCTCACTCATTACTTAAAGCCGCTCCACTGCAATATAAGTCACAAATGTTTGATGCAACTTTAATGGGGTATCATTCAGCATTTTGGTTTGCAATTGCCTTTGCCTTGATTGGCCTTTGCTTAACTTTCTTTGTAACAAGCGGTACAGGAATCCATGTAAAAATTGATGCAAACGATATTCAAGGAAAGGAGGATCCTAAATGATTATTGTCTTAATGTTTGGTTCCGCGCTTGCGCTATTCGCCTGCGTGATGTTTATTAATCAACGTCTAGCAAGGATCGCTGGTACCCTTATTTTCGGGATTCTCTTTGTCGGCTCAACTGCTTTAATGACGTTAAATTACAGTCAGCATTTCGGGATGAAAAAGGTAACAACGACAACCCACCAAACTGTTTATTCAGCAGCTAGTCCCCTTCCAATTGCTATTTACCAACCAGTTGGAACTAGCGGCCAAGAAAATGTCCTAATTTATAAGACTCACCAAAATCAAAAGAAGGCTGCTCATACTCAAGCAAACGAATACACGACAAGTAAAATGAAATTTACGAATCGAACTACGCCAGAATTAAAAACAACTGAAACACGGTGGCAATTTAAGAACAGCTTTTACAAGGATCTCTTTCTGTGGTCAGGAATGAACGGGACATTAATCAAACGGACTAACGTAATTGAATACCCACACACATTTGTTAAGCTGACTCCTGCGCAGGCTAAACGTCTTCAAAAAAGGATGACTAATACTGATAACTCACAGATTCAAGCTCAAGCAAAGAGCTTCGTAACTGCGAAGGTTAAAGCTGCAATGATAAAGCAACCAAATATGAATGCTCAACAGATTCATCAAGTATCACAACAGGCTGAGCAAGAATTCCTCGCTCAATTAATTAGGAAAAATTAGGTCCAAATGGTAAAAGAGACCGCTAAAAAGCGTTTTGCTTTTTTGGCGGTCTCTTTTTGGTTATCCACTTAGCGAGATAACCTCATTTTATTTTCTTATCAGGAATTTCATCTATTTCCCGGGAAAATGTTAATTGCTTTAAGGTAAAAGGATCCTTAAATGATAGTTTAGTTGCCCAAAGTGCTTGGTGCTGGTATTTAGAAGTATCACCACCATAAAGGTGATCACCGATCAATGGGTGATTAATTGAAGCTAGATGAACTCGTATCTGGTGGGTGCGTCCGGTATGCAAACGAACTCGCAATTTAGTCCAGTCTGCACCCTCCTCTTCTACCCAATACTCAGTTACTGCACGTTGACCATCTTCAGCAATAACTCGCTGAACCTGTCCTTCACGACGAGCAATTGGCTTATCAATAATGTCATGCTCCTTATCAAAGGTTCCTGATACAAATGCCGTGTATTCCTTTAACATCTGGTGCTGCTGAACCTGTTGACTAATCATGCTAGATGCCACATGGTGCTTAGCAATTAAAAGTAAGCCGCCCGTATAACGATCAAGCCGAGTAATTAAATGCGGTCGTTGGTCAGCTGACTTTTCTTCAACCAAGTAGCGAACTGCACGATTAAGGACAGTTCCATTGTCAACTGTAGGACCAGGAATTGACGTTACCCCTGCAGGCTTATCAATTACCAGCCAATTATCGTCCTCATAAACAATATTAAGAGGGGCATCACTTAATTTTACTGATAAGTCACGCATCTCCGGTTGAGCAATTATAGTTAATGGCTGGTTAGGCAATATCTTCGTCGTTGGTCGAACTTTTCGGTGATCAACCAAGAATTCTCCCTGACCATTCTTTAAATCATTGAAAAGACGGTGCCCCATTCCTAATGATTGAAGAAACTTTTTAATTTTAATCGGTTCGGCACCTTGATATTGCCAAGTGTTTTCCATTTTTACCTCCAAAATTGTTTCAGGATATAAAGAAAAAAGAAAGAAGCTGGGAATTAACTTTCTCGGAGGGACGGTTGACTAACCTAGAACGATGA
>ERZ773028.321-NODE-321-length-40466-cov-16.254683_pt1 | contig 40466 bp, 53 predicted proteins | sample MGYA00511123_ERZ773028 | MGnify/ENA primary metagenome ERZ773028 (study PRJEB29015, sample SAMEA2738134) | human oral metagenome | biome: human oral; feature: human-associated habitat; material: saliva | place: China | collected 2206 ... | reverse complement strand
AATCATGTTCACTATATTCATCGTCCTCATCTGCCTATGGCCGAAGAATATTCTGTTCCGATGGATGCTCATGCGACTCTTCACGGTTTGATCCGAACTCTCATAGCCCACAAGGGTTATGAGTTTTCGCAAATTCGACATGGGTTATAATGAGACTACTACTAACAGAAAGGTCCATCATGTCCATTGTAATCATGCTGTTTATCGCCCTGATTTGCTTTCTGATGTACCGCGACTACAGGGCCGAACATCGTTTCTATCTGATTCGAGAAGCGGTCAACAAAGCTTGCGACAACGCAGATCCAGATCTGAACCACGATACTCTAGATGAGCTCATCACGGATATTTGGCACGCCATGTACGACTAGCTCACAGCTCATAACCCGCAAGGGTTATGGGTTTCGCACAATTTACAAGGGCTATAATGAGAAGACATACAACTCTGAAAGGATTCACCATGAACCCCGTCACTTCCGTTGTCCGTAAGACCCTCGAAGCCCCTCAGATGCTCAAGAAGTACTACGAGCGTAAGCAGGTCGAACGATACATTGATCAGACAAACTCCGAAAGGAGCATACCTGATCTCAAGGCTCGTTTCTCCTCTTCCCCCGTCGGTATGGATCGCATCGTTGCTGTGAGGCGTGCTAACGGACTCTTCATTTAGTAGACTGGCATTTCCACATCCACCAGACCAACCCAACTCACTCCTATAACCCCTAACAAGGGTTATAGGTTTTCACATAGAAGGAGCAATCATGTCCAAGCCCATTCACCGATACGTCAAAGTGATATCGTTCGATGAACTCTGCGATTTCATGCGACGGCTACAGCCGAATGGCTGGGCTGTCTACGGAGACGACATCGAAAGGTCTGTGCTAGAGGCACTCGCTAATGAGGCAGGCAGTAGCTTTTCCAGCACGGGTGGAAGTCTTCAAATCGAGACCCGTCCTGTCGAGTTTGCCGTAGAACCCAACTACCAGGTCGACTTCCAATTGACTCGAGGGAATCAGGTGATCTCCAAGAAGATTTACACGGTCGATCCCGATTTCGAGTTCTACAACAACCGTGGCATCAAGGAAGTCCTGTCCTGGCAGGAATGGGATACTGCCGGGCCCACTCATGTCATCCTCCCGCAGCGTCTTATTCACACGGATGTTCCTGAGATGTTCGACGTGAACATCATGTTCATCCAAGATGATTGGAAGCTTGCAACCGTCAAGACAAAGGCACTTACTGCGCCTATTTTCGTTTGTCGTGTCGGAGGTCTTCACAATGTCGCGTAAAGTTGAAGGTCTCGAGAACCTGAACAATATCCTGACTCTTCCTATCGGAAGTAAGTTCGGGATGTTCGCAGACGACAGTATCACCTTGTTCAAGGTCGCTGGATATTTGGATCGAGTGGCTAAGGCGTCAGAAGACCCATTCTCTCTCGCCACGGTCATCGTCCCGACATATCCTCTACTACGCCGAGGTCACGAAGATCCGAGTAGAGATCTCGTCTATCAAGATCCCCATACGGGTCTTATGCGAGTCCTATATGAGAGTGACCTGAGAGGTCCTCTTATGGGTATTCCGTGGGATCGGAATAGGGCCGCACTCCTCCCGTCATATCTTTACCAAGCAGGCGCAGCACCTTGCTTCAACGCTTGTTTCGTCTTCATGGATCTCCCTGTGGGATCCGTGGTCACTCATCCTCCGGTCCAAAACGGAACCGAGACATTCTTCATCAGCATGATCGAACTCAACAATGCCAAACTCTGAAAGGACACCTCATGCTTACTCTCATTTTCCTCTTCCTCGTCGTGATGGCTTTTCTCGTCTTCATTGTGATCTGGGACGGGATCACCTCAATCATCAGCGGTAAGTTCCTCACCGGCGGTGTTCTTGGATTCCTTCTCGGGAAGTACCTCAAGGACCGAGAGGACAAGAAGTGAGTAGCGATACTCTACTGTGGGTTGCGCTGGGGCTATATTGTATGGTCCCAGTCGTAACCGTCCTCTACATTCTGAATCGATAACCAACAAGGAGAAGCACATGATCAACATCGATTTCAAGACCTATGGGCGTCTCGCTGGCGCCTTCATCCGCAACAACTCTCAGGTTATTCTCGCAGCGTCTGCGCTCGCGGGAGTTATCAGCACGGCTGTCACCTCTGGCAAGGCACACGTCAAGGCGATGGATATTCTCCGTGAGGAGTTCCCTGAAGGTGAGTACAAGTTCGCGGATGCTCTGCGTCTGACCTGGACTTGCTACCTGCCCGCGGCCATTTCCATCACGGCTACCTCTGCCGCCATCATCGGGGGTACGGTCCTGAGCGAGCGTCGATATGCTGCCATGGCTGCTGCGTACACGGTCTCTCAGGACGTCCTCGAGAAGTACGAGGACCGTGTCAAGGAGCTTGCCGGCAAGAAGGGTTCGGACACCAGGTCCTCCATCGCCAGGGATATTATCGAGGAGAACCTCGAGCGTCCGGAGAATAAGAGCGTGATCATCACGGGTGACAATGTCCTGATCTCGGATTCATATTCCGGACGAGTCTTCCCTTCCACCATCACCAAGGTCCAGAAGGTCCTGAATCAGATCAACTCCGATCTGATCAACGGTATTTCCTCGGTCTCTCTGAACGAGGTCTACCAATGCCTGGGTCTCGAGCAGATCTCGATGGGTGATGAGCTCGGATGGTCTAATGGGACTACTATTGAGGCGGAATTCACTCCTACGATGCTCGCAGACGATTCTCCGGCCCTTCTCATGGCGTTCAATCCTGCTCCTGTTACTGACTGGTTCCGTCACCAGTACTGAGCCGCAAGAAAAACACGTCCTATAATGAGACATATTCACCAACTCTGAAAGGAACTCTCATGTCCAACAACCAGGAAAACGTCATCGAGATCGACGAGATCATCGAGGATGACGCCCCCATCATTTCTTTCAACGTCCCCAAGATCAAGCGACTCGCTAAGAAGGCACTCCCCTACGCAGTTGCAGGCGTCGTTACGCTTGCCACCGCCGCGGTTGCCATGATGCTGAGCCCCGACGATTCTGAGGCCGCCGAAAGCTCCGAGGAGGCTCTCCCCGAATTCATCGACTTCGAAGTCACGGAAACCCCGGTCGTTGAAGAGACGACTGAAGACTGAGTACTCTCAGCGCCTTAACCCCTAAACAGGGGTTAAGGTTTTTCAATTCTAGAAAGGAATCAACCCATGCAGAAGATCACCATCCAGTACGAAAACTTCGACGGGGAGACCGTCAGCGAAGACCTCTACTTCCACCTCAATGTCAAGGAAATCCAGGAGATGGAGAACTGGTCTCCTTCTCTGACGGAGCGCATCGCTCAGATCTCCAAGACCTCCGACGGACAGGCCGTCTTCAACCTTATTCGTGACGTCATCGAGGCTGCCTACGGTGAGCGCTCGGAAGACGGCAAGCGATTTGTCAAGAACCAGCAGATCAAGGAAAACCTTACGCAGGGTCTCGCCTACGACGAGCTTATCGTCGGTCTCATCGACGGTTCCATCGACATGGACAAGTTCATCAAGGGCCTCCTCCCGACGAAGATCCTCGCGCTGGCCAAGAACTCGAACGAGAACGAGAAGAAGGACCTCGAGAACTACCTGGTCGAGCACAATGTCGATCCGGAGTTCGCCGCTAAGGCTAGCGAGCAGTTCCAGAAGATTGGCGAATCGCAGGAGTAACTTGGGCTATAGTGAGACCCAAGCAACTCTGAAAGGAATTCGTATGAACACGTTCTCCCCCGCAAACGTCGTTGGACTCGCCGCATCATTTTGTTCCGGCGTGGTATTTCGCACGACTCTCAAGTCACTGCTGATTGGTGCTGCTCCGATTAACCCCATCGTGAGTTTTATCGGTATCAACGCCATGTCACTAGTGGTTGAAAATCATGTGAGCCGCGCAGCTTCAAGTTCGGTGCAGGAGATGATCGACGTTTACAAGAAGACGTCCCAGAAGGTTTCTGAACAAGAAGAAGCCTGATCTCAAGCCCTAGGCCCTCTGTAATATTACAGGGGGCTTAGGGTTTTTCTTTTGAAGGAGTATCATGAACGTACCCACGAGACCCGAGGGTTCATATCCGGGCAACTCTGACCGTTCCAAGGAACGACAAGAGATCCAGCCCGTGGCGAAGGCCCGTGTCAAGCGGGAATCAACAGCACGGAAGGTTGTTGGCGAGATTATCCGTGAGGATGCTTGTAGCGTCGGTGAGACTGTTCTCTGGGATGTTATCATCCCGACGGTCAAGAACCTTATTTCCGATACGGTCACTCGAGGTATCGAATCCATGCTGTATGGGGGCGACACTCGACCGTCACGATCGAGGACTTCATATTCCGACTACTCGGGATATTCACACCCTAAGAACAACCGTGAGCGACCTTCTGAAAGGCGCCCCAACCGATCTGCACGTCATGCAGAGCCTGAGCGTAACGAGATCATTTTTGACACTCGCTCGGACGCAAACGACGTCATCGATCGTATGAGTGATCTCATTGATCAGTACGGCCAGGTCTCTCTGGCTGATCTGAATGCCCTCATCGGGGCTTCATCTAACTTCATTGACGATAATTGGGGATGGACCGACATGGGCTCCTTCAATGTTCGTCAAGTCCGAGACGGATTCATGCTGACGCATGACGAACCTCAGTCTCTAAAACAGCGCTAATATTCACACTCAACTCTGAGAGGACATCATGTCTATTTTTCACAATGTTGCACGAGTCGTTGTCAAGCACGCCCCCACCATCCTCACGGGCGTCGGCACGGTTGGTCTTGTCGGTACTGCCGTTCTGGCGAGCCGAGCCACTCTGACCTACAAGGAGCTCATCGAAGACGAGATCATGGTCATTACCGATGGTCCTGAGCTCATGAAGCGTAATGAGCACTACACCGAAGAGGAATTCCGAAAGGATCGCATCGTCTGCTACACCCGTATTGCGACGAAGACCATCAAGCACTACGGTCCCACTATCGCGCTCGGCGTCGCTTCCGTCGCGAGCTTCTGGTGGAGCCACTCGATCCAGTCCAAGCGCATCGCCGGTCTTGCTGCTGCGTACACCGCTCTGGACACTTCCTACCGCAAGTACAAGAAGCATGTCGCGTCCGTCATCGGCGAGGAGTCGATGAAGAAGGTCGAGGAGAAGGTGCTCAACGACGTTGTCTTCACGGACGAACCATTCGAGTACGACAAAATGGCCGAGTCGGTTATTCCTGAGTACTCGCCGTACGCTCGTATCATCGACGAGACCTCTAGCGTCTGGGATCCCTCGGACGACATCACCGAGCTGAACATCCACGCTCAGCTTAACTACATGAATGATATTCTCCGCACTCGCGGCTACGTCTTTCTCTCCGACGTCTACGACGCTCTCGGTATTCCTCGCACGCCTGCTTCTCAGGTTGTGGGTTGGCTCTGGAAGAAGGGCGACGGAGACCACTACATTTCCTTCGGCGACATCGAGGGACACCGTATTCAGTTCTGGGATGATTCTCGCCGCCGTACGGTCGCGAACTACCTGCTGGACTTCAACGTGGATGGAGAGATCGTCAATGAAATCTGATATCTTTCTGTCGTTTGCTGCCGGGTTCATTGCCGGCACGGCTGTTGCATATCTTCTGATCACCGATCGCCTTCAGCGAAAGATGGACCAGGAGATCGAAGAGCGCGTCGACGAAGTCGAGAAGAGCGCTTTTGAAGAGTACCGCGAGAACATTGAATACATCACCAAGATGCACGAGAAGAAGGAAAAGCCGGTCGAGTACGTTCCCAAGAAGGAAATCTCCGATATTGAGATCCTCGATCCCGACACCTTCCACACGGGAGCTCTCGGATACGAGTTCTTCGAAGTCGACTGCTACGTCAATAGTGGCGTGATCGCTGACGATGATGGGAACAAGTTCCCTGAGACTGCCGAAGAGCTGATCGGTAAGGAAGCCATGGAGAGTGGTGGCGCCTATGGTGCCGATCCTCATGACGTGTATGTGCGGAACCACAAGTACCGCATGGATCTTCGCGTCCACCTCCTCGACATCGACTATGTAGAGGATGTTGATATCGAGTGATTAGCGGAGAGGGATATTTCGAATACCTTCTCCAACAGGTCGGAGCGGATTACCTTCGCGATCAGTGCGAGGTCCTTCACGAAACACCATTTGAATGGTGGATCGAGTTGGACGGTAATCTGGAATCCGACGGAAAAGCACTCCGCGACTACTACGAGTACGAGACTGGTTACGTGTATGACGGTGACGACCCGATTTACGCAACCATGCTCGAGGTGCTCGTAGTACTTGCTCATCGAATGGACGCCACTATTGGTGGTAGGGATGATAGCCCTGCTACCGCCTTTAGGGTTCTGATGAGGAACCTCGACATCGACTACAATACTGACAGCGAAACTATTAGCGCTAAGGTTCGCGATATTGTAGAGCGGAATTATGATCGGTTTGGCCACCGAGGTATATTCCCGAACCGTCGAGGTCTCATCGACCCGTCGGAGACGTCCCTTCTTGATCAACTCTCGATGTGGTGCAATCAGGAGAAGTATATTATCTAGGAGAAGCAGTGGATTTCGTAACCCCGCGCCAGCGGGCTTCGAAGAATGGGGTTGTGGAGATCTACCCCGACTTCCGAGTCGCAAGATCTACCGATATCCTCGTTCAGGGAGGCTCATTCGTGGCCGTGTGGGACGAGGAGAAAGGTCTATGGAACACGGATGAGTTCCGAGTAGTTGAACTCATCGACAAGGAACTTCGCGATTTTGCGAAGGGACTTGAAGGTTCCTACCAAGGCGGTACGCGGTTCCAGTTCCTAGGGGATTACGCCTCTAAGAGCTGGACCGCTTATCGTAACTGGATTTCGTCCATGCCGGACACTACTCGTCCCTTGGACCGGAAACTCACATTCGCGAACACTAAGGTACGTAAAGAGTCCTACGCGACTCGTCGACTGCCTTATGCGCTCGCGGAAGGATCTCATGACAATTGGGATCGTCTTATTTCCACACTGTACGACGAAGAGGAGCGCCGTAAGATCGAATGGTCTATCGGTGCGATTGTCACGGGTGCTTCGAGGACCCTTGACAAGTTCGTCGTACTGTACGGTAAGCCTGGATCGGGTAAGTCGACGCTCATCAATATTCTGATGCAGCTCTTCGAGGGCTACTACACAGCGTTTGATGCAGCGTCTCTCGCCAAGTCCAACAACGCGTTTGCCGCGTCGGCATTTAAGACGAACCCGATCGTCGCATTCCAGCACGATGGCGATCTGAGTCGTATTGACGATAACACTCAGCTTAACAGCATTATTTCTCACGAAGAGATGCAGGTTAACGAGAAGTTCAAGCCCGTCTATACGACTCGGATCGACTCATTTCTGTACATGGCTACCAACAAGCCGGTACAGATCACGGACGCACAGTCGGGCATCATCCGTCGTTTGATCGATATTTCGCCCACGGGTAACAAGATACCTCCTATGGAGTATCGAGAGCTCATGGACGGAATCTCCAGGGAGCTAGGAGCCATCGCATATCACTGTGCGGAGGTCTTCGAGAGTCTCGGTAAGACGTACTACAAGGACTACCGTCCTTTACAGATGATGTACAAGACTGACGTGTTCTACAACTTCGTCGAGGACTCATATTTCGAATTCGAGAGTGCGGAGTTCGTCACTCTCAAGTCGGCGTATGAGACCTACAAGCGATATTGTGAGCAGGCGTCCGTTCAGTACGTACTTCCGCTTCACAGGTTCCGTGAGGAACTGAAGAACTACTTCCAGCATTTCGAGGATCGTACTCGAATCGACGGTAAGCAGTACCGAAGCGTATATTCCGGATTTAAGAAAGACAAGTTCGCTCAGGCGAATCTGATCGAGAGTCCAGAACAGAAGTACACAATCGAGCTGAAGGAATGCCCCAGCGTCATCGACGAGCTATATAAGGACTGTCCTGCGCAGTACGCGAAGAATGGAAAGCCTGAAAAGCGATGGGATGACGTCACGACAACTCTGAAAGATCTAGACACAACCAAGGAACACTATGTTCAGATACCTGAGAACATGGTTGTTATTGACTTCGATCTTAAAGATCCAAGCGGTAACAAATCTCGTGAGCGAAACTTGGCAGAAGCGTCCAAGTGGCCTCCGACATACGCCGAGACCTCCCGTTCCGGAGGAGGAATTCATCTCCATTACCTACTGGGAGACCCCGAGCTCGAATACGCTAAGGAGTATGCTCCCGGAATCGAGATCAAACGATTTACCGGAAAGACCGCCCTCAGGCGTAAGTACCTGGTTTCGAATGGAATGTCTGTCGGAACTGCGCCAGATGATCTCCCTAGGAAGGCTCCGAAGGTGATTCGCGAAGACGTAGTCAAGACAGAGCAGGGTCTTCGAAACCTTATCGCTAGGAACCTCCGTAAGGAGATCCATCCTGGGACCAAACCGTCTGTGGAGTTCATCAAGAAGATTCTCGATGATGCTTCCGCAAGTGGTTTGGTGTACGACGTCACGGATGCGAGGAATTCCATCATTGCATTCGCGATGCGATCGACGCACCACGCTCAGTACTGCCTGAAGCTGGTCCAGCAGATGAAGTTCAAGAACGACTCGGAGGAACCAGTGGCTCCAGTCGCTGACGGAGACATCTATTTCTTCGACATCGAGGTGTTCCCAAATCTCTTCGTGATCTGTTACAAGAAGCGTGGCGATAAGAACAAGATGCGTCTTATCAACCCTACCGCGGAGCAGGTCAAGACTCTGCTGGGCGCCAAGTTGGTGGGCTTCAACAACCGTCGCTATGACAATCATATTGTCTACGCGGCGACGTTGGGGTACAACAACAAGGAACTCTACATGGTCTCGAAGAGGATCATCGACAAGAGCCCGAACTCTTATTTCTCCGAGGCGTACAACGTCTCGTACACAGACATCTACGACTTCTCCTCGAAGAAGCAGAGTCTGAAGAAGTGGGAGATCGAGCTTGGCCTGAAGCACCAGGAACTCGACCTTGACTGGGATCAGCCGGTTCCGGAAGAGTTGTGGGACACGGTGGCGGATTACTGCGACAACGACGTGGATGCCACGGAGGCAGTATTCGAGCACCTCCAGGACGACTGGACTGCTCGTCAGATGTTGGCCCGTATTTCCGGGCTTACAGAGAACCACTCTACGAACTCTCACACCTGTCGAATTATTTTCGGCACGGAGAGGAACCCTCAGAAGGATTTCGTCTACACGGATCTTTCCAAGATGTTCCCGGGATACCACTTCGACGGTTTCAAGTCCACATATCGTGGAGAGGTGACTGGCGAAGGCGGCTATGTCTACGCAGAGCCTGGCATTCACCACAATGTGGCTCTACTGGATGTCGCGTCGATGCATCCGACCTCGCTTGAGCAGCTGAACCTGTTTGGTCCATACACCAAGCGATTCAGTGACATCAAGAAGGCTCGAATCCTGGTAAAGCATAATGAGCTCGACAAGCTCGAAGGTCTCTTCGATGGAGCGCTCATGCCGCTTATTCAGGAAGGTGTCGACACGAATGCCTTGGCATTTGCTCTGAAGATCGTTATCAACTCAGTGTACGGTCTCACCAGTGCCAAATTCGAGAACCCTTGCAAGGACCCGCGTAACGTCGACAACATTGTCGCTAAGCGTGGAGCCTTGTTCATGATCGACCTCAAGCATTATGTGCAGGAGGAGCTTGGTTGTACTGTCGCCCATATTAAGACGGACTCGATCAAGATCCCCAATGCAACGCCCGAGGTTATTCAGGCAGTCGTCGACTTCGGTAAGAAGTATGGCTACGACTTCGAACACGAAGCTACATACGATCGTATGGCGCTCGTGAACGACGCAGTCTATATTGCCAAGTACGATGACGAGCACGGCGGTAGCTGGACGGCAACCGGCGCTCAGTTCGCCCATCCGGTGGTGTTCAAGTCCTTGTTCAGCAAGGAGGAGATCACGCCGAATGACTATGCTGAGGTCCGAGCAGTCCAGACTGCTATCTACCTCGATTTCAACGAGCACGAACCGGATAGCCATTACCTGCATTTCGTGGGTAAGGTTGGAAAGTTCGTTCCCGTCAAGCCTGGCTGTGGAGGAGGTATCGCTTTGCGCAAGAGCGCTAATGGCGATATCAAGGACGCGGTCAACGGTACGAAGGGATATCGTTGGAAAGAGGCATCAGTCGTTCTAGGACTCGACCATATTTCTGAGATCGACACTCGGTACTCCGAGGATCTCGTGGAGAAGGCTCGAGAACAGATCGAACAGTTCGGCTCTTACGAGGAGTTCGCAGCGTGACCACATTTATTCTGATGGGAATCACAGCCGCCGTCACGTGGGCTTTGACGAATGCCTATTGGGCCGATAGGAACCAAACAGAGATCACTGATCTCTGGACTGCATTTTACAAAGAGATGCAGCAAGTCCGCACGAAGGAAAGGACTCGAGTTGAGTCACTACACGCGTCAGAAGGAAGATCTTCAACGTCTGAACGACCAGGCTCTCGATATGTTAGACGAATTCGCAAATGAGTACCATATTTCCGATGGTACGGTCTATGCCCTGCGCATGGACTTTGCGAAGGCGTTCGGCAAGCTGAGCGAGATTCACAAAAACAAGGGCGAGAACAATGGGAACTACGCACACCCAACAGTTGAGTGACGGAAGCATCTGGTTGAACTCCGGGTGGCATATTTTCCCAATTGACATTGACGCCATTGGTGTCAAGCGTCAAGTTGTCGCCGAGAAGAAGACCTGTAAGCACATGCGCTACATCAAGGAGTCGTATGAGCTTTCCACGGTCCGCTCTCGCAAGGGTAACATCTACCCCACACTCATCCATCGCCGTAAGTCCTACAACATGCAAGGCCGGCGCGATGAGCAAGAATCCGTCGAGCGCTGTATTTCGGCGCCCCTGACTGAGGACGACACCCTCACGCGGTTTCTGGACACCGCATTCCAATTCACATTCATCAACTGAAACCAATTCACGGAAAGAGGCCTATCATGGCAAACCCCCGACTCGAAAACATCGTCCTGTCCGACACTCGCATTTTCTTCCGCAACTTCTCGGGTCAGCCCGACAAGTACAACCGCACGGGTGCTCGCACCTTCGCGTGTGAGGTTCCTGCGGAGTTCGCAGCACAGATGGAGGCTGATGGCATCAACGTCAAGTACTCCAAGGATGTCGACGGTAACCCCGACCCGGAGCGTCCTTACATCGCTGTCAAGGTGCGCTACGACGTCAAGCCTCCGAAGATCTACATGGTCGAGGATGGCGTCAAGACGCTGCTGTCTGAGGACACGGTTGGCGTCCTGGACTCTGCGGATATTGTCCGTGCCGATCTGGTGATCACTCCCGTTTTCTATGACGTGAACGGGAACACCGGCTTCAGCAATTACCTGAAGACCGGCTATATCACGATCGAGGCCGACGAGTTCGCTGATCGCTACGCGGATCTGGAGACGCGTTGAAATACGTCGTCTGGTACGACGTCTGGCTGAAGGGCGAGGAGAAGGACACAAGTCTTCCTTCTCGCCCAACGGTCTGGACTACTTTCGATACTGCGAAGGAAGCCCAGCAACACGTCGCACGACTTGCTAATCGTGCATTTCTCGATGGTCGCACCATCTCAATTACTATTTCCCCACAGGAGTAACTATGGAGGATGTCATCTGGAATGTCCAGGTCTGTCACGGCAATGACGACGATGGATATACCGAGAGCGCTGTCACATTCGACACGCGCGACGAAGCCCTCCAGTTCGTTGAGGATTATCTCGAGGAACTGGATGTCGCTTGCGAAACGCAGGCGGCCAACAATGGCGTTATTCGAGTCTGGAGTAGCGCCGCAAGTCAACTCATCGAACTGTAGGAGGTTCATCACATGGCAATCATGAATCAGATCCAGGAACTCGAGGACGGTAGTGTTACCGTTCCGGTCTTCGGTCCGTCCACGGTCGACAACCAGTTCCGTCCCACACTCCAAGCTCCCGACAAGGTCGGCTTCGAGGTCTCGTACCGTCGCGAGGCGGGCGAGTCTATGGGTGGCGACTACCGCCTGACGATTATGGTCGGCGACCGTCGAGTCGAGACGACTGAGCCGAACGACGTCGTCTTCGCAACCTGGTACCCGCGTGGTGGTAAGGGCTGGACGGAGGCGCTCAAGACCCCGCCGAACGATTCCGAGTCGGTCCTCAAGATTCTCGGCAACCCCGATTACCTACAGACCGCGAAGGAGGGCACTCCGGCTTACAACGAGCTCATGAAGGGCTACAAGGCCGACTCCCTCTCCGCTTCGCCTCTCGGACCGATGTGATCTGAATGGCTCTGCATCTGCAAACCTGGGTCAAAAAGTCTACCGGCATCGATGTTGTGGAGGTCTCTCTGGAGGACTTCACCGATATCGTGGGGTGGGTTGGTCAGGGTGGCCGACTCACGATCCAGAAGTCGGGCCAGACACTCGTCGAAGTCTACGTCAACGGTGAGACCGCCTCTGTGGGGCATCTTATTGTGAAGGATGGTGAGTCCTTCTACATCACCACCGAACCCCAACTCAAGGAATACTACTCCAAGAAGTAGTGGAAGGATCTGAAGAAGCATGTCCGTTCGATTCATTTTCCCAAACCATCCGTACGTCGGATACAGTCTGCGTGACGTCGACTGGATTGCCGAACACCTTGCCAAGAAGTGGTACATTTCCTCTACTCGGTCGTGGCTTGATGGTATCGTCGTCAACGACTACATCAAGATCTACAACGAAAAGGGTGAGCTCTGGCATTGTTTCAACGATCCCGACGAACAGTGGCTTATTCTCACGGAGGATGGAGTCCCGTTCGATTTCTTCGAGACGCAGTTGGACATGGAGGTGGCAGCTCAGGAGCTCGCTAACTTCCGTACTGGGAGGCTGACTCTTACGCACGCGCTTTCGAAGATCCAGAGCGTCTAGTTGTGATGTTCCCAGCCCCTGGAGGTCCTTCGGGATCTTCAGGGGCACATGGGTTCTATTTTTTGAAGGAGTCATGATGGGTTGGACAACTCATTACAAATACCAAAACCTCCAGGCACATCCTGATGGTCGGGTTCGCCTGACCGATTCTCTGCGGGAGGTGCCGTATCAGGACATTAACGGAACGCGGTATGTCAAATTCCGTCATAACGGTCGGGTGAAGACCAAGACGGTGGCCTCGATCGTATTCGAGACGTTCCGTAAGCGTCCTGTAGGGGATGGTCTGTATGTCTGCCATAAGAATGGGGATTGTACAGACAACTCATTCCATAATCTCGTTCCTGGGGACCGTGCGTATTCAAGGAAGTCATATGCACGGAGGGACGAGAAGATCCTCATCGACAACGAGAAGGAATTCGAAGTATTTTTCGACAGATTGGTTGACTAATGGCTAAGTTACATCCACACCAGGAAGAAGCCCTCAAGCGCCTGAAAAGTGGCAAGGTACTTGTTGGTGGTGTGGGATCGGGAAAGTCGCTTGTAGGCGCTTCCTGGGCCCTTAAACAGCCTAATTCCGGGGGTATTGTGGTGATCACAACAGCACGGAAGAGGGACAGCCTTGAATGGGTGGGGGAGTTTGCGATGGCGGGCTCCACAATGGAAGGAATCACGGTTGATTCATGGAATAATATTGCTAAGTATTCTGATGTTCGCGATAGTGTGTTCATTTTTGATGAGCAGCGAGTAGTCGGAAGCGGCAAGTGGGTCAAGGCATTTCTCAAGATCACGAAACACAACAAGTGGGTCTTGCTGAGTGCTACGCCCGGAGATACATGGTTGGACTATGTGCCCTTATTTCTCGCGAATGGGTTCTACAAGAACAAGACTGAATTCTACGAGGACCACGTTGTGTGGGATCGCTTCGCGCGATACCCTCGCGTCAAGCGCTTTGTGGCAGTTCACCGACTCGAGAAGTTGCGAAGGAGAATACTGGTGGACATGCCGGTGGCAAGACATACCGTGAGGAATCGTATTTACGTTCCTGTCAGGTATCGTGTGGCTGAGTACAACGAGATCATGAAGAAGCGCTTCGATCCGTATAAAGGAGAGCCTATCGCTAGCGCAGGCGAGCTCTGTTATGTTTTGCGGAAGTGTGTGAATCAGGATCGAGATCGTCTGGAGGCGGTCCGTAGTATTCTGAAGAAGCACTCGCGGATTATTGTGTTCTACAACTTCGACTATGAGCTGGAGGCTTTGCGTGAGCTGGCTGATACTTGCGTAGTGACGGAGTGGAATGGACACAAGCACGAGCCGGTGCCGGATGGAGACCGGTGGGTGTACTTGGTGCAGTATGCGTCTGGTGCGGAGGCATGGAACTGTACAGTCACGGATACGATGGTGTTCTACTCGCTGAACTACTCGTGGAAGGTGATGGAGCAGAGTGAGGGACGCATCGATCGGATGAATACTCCCTACACAAATCTCTGGTATTACTTCCTCGAGAGCGAGTCTGCGATCGATCAGAGCATCAAAACTAGCCTTGAAAGGAAGAAGAAATTCAACGAAAAGGTGTTCGCAGACAGCTTTTGGGGCTGATTTGAACGTACTACTTGAACGTACTACTTGTGACACTTTTCTGTCACAAAAGTGGCACAGAAGGGATTTCTTTACCATTTCTTTACCTTTCGAGTCAAAGTTGTGTGTGACTTTTGGCCATTTTGTGACACTTTTGTGTCACAGTGTGACACTTTTTTTTGAAAAGTGTCACAGGGTTTTTCGTTGCAATTGCAAGGAAAAGTCCGAATCGTGTGACACTTTTCCACTTTTTTTGTAAATTAGTATAAGAAAAAATTTACATTTTATAAAGGCTTGTGACCCCCTAGTGGCACACAAAAGTGGCACACATACTACTCGAGTATCACTCCTATGCAAATCTCCGTGGTCGGGAGGAGACTGTATAGGTTCTGTTCAGTTCGTAACAGATCGACATATTATCCCGACCAAACCATCTCAAAGGTTCTTCTGGGGTGTAGTATGTTCCAGACGCTCGCAAACTTGGGCTATAATAGGAGAGAAAGGCAAAATACGCCTTTTTCACACACAACACCCCAGACACCAGAAGGAGCAAACAGGTGTCATTGATTTTGGAATCTCACTATCAGGCTGAGCTCATCAAGAAGCTCAAGCGAATGTTCCCTGGGTGTATCGTTCTCAAGAACGACCCGAACTACATTCAGGGATTTCCGGATCTCACAGTGATGTTCGAAACTCACTGGGCTGTCCTGGAAGTCAAGCGTGCCGCGAGCGCACCGCTCCGACCAAATCAGGAGCACTACATCTCGCAAGCATCGCGCATGTCTTTCGGCGCAGTCATATATCCTGAGAATGAGGAAGAGGTTCTCCGTGCACTTTCACGACTATTCTTCTCTTAACGGAACGCACGCTATCTTATCGGCTAGCAAGTACAGCTGGCTCAACTACGACTCTGAAAAGATGGCCGCCACGTTTCGTACCGCTCAGGCAGCAGCTCTAGGGACTCGTCTTCACGAACTCGCTGCAGAGCATATTCGTCTTGGCATTCGTATGCCTCGAAACAACGCGACCTTCAACCGTTACGTCAACGACGCTATCGGTTATCGCATGACTCCCGAGCAAGTTCTCTTCTACTCGATGAATGCATACGGTACCGCCGACGCAATTCATTTCGACGACAAGAAGAACTTCCTAAGGATCCACGACCTGAAGACTGGCGCTGGACGCGTGAAGATGGATCAGCTCATGATCTACCAAGCGTTCTTCTGTCTCGAATACCATATCTCGCCATTCGACATCGAGAGTGAACTTCGCATCTATCAGAACGATGATGTGATGATCCACTCTCCAGAAGCAAGCGATATTCGCTCCATCATGGATCGAGTTGTGGAATTCGACCAACTTATCGAATCGCTCAAGGAGGAAAGCATTGGCTGACGAACTCGCCCACTACGGTATCTTGCGTCGCTCCGGCCGATATCCTTGGGGATCCGGTAAGGACAAGTACCAGCGCTCTGTATCCTTTCAGGGCATGGTCACCGATCTCAAGAAGCAAGGCTTATCCGAAACGGATATTGCCAAAGCCTTCGGGATGACTACATCCCAACTCCGAGCAACCAAATCCATGGCTGCAAACGAGCGTAAGGCTGAAGAGGTGGCTCGCTGCCTCAAGCTGAAGGAGAAGAATCTTTCCAACGTTGCGATCGGTAAGAAGCTCGGTCTCCCCGAGTCTACCGTCCGCAACTATCTGAAGCCGAATGCGGATGCTCGTCAGGACGCCGCTCAGAAAACAGCAAAACTGGTAAAGGATGCTGTCGACAAACATCGATATGTTGAGTTCGGCTCGGGCGTTGAGTCTATTCTTGGAGTCAGCTCCACCCAGCTTGGAACTTCGGTATCCATGCTGCAGTCTGAAGGCTACCGCGTGGAACACGCTCATATTAAGCAAGTCGGTACCAAGGAATTTACCAACATCAAGGTGTTGGTGGCTCCGGACGTCACTCGACGAGAGCTTATGGAGCACCTTGGGGATATTCACACCCTCGGCGTTGCAGTCAAGCCAGACGGTACTAAGCTTGGTTTGCAGAAGGTTGTTTCGCTGGACTCTTCTCGTCTCAAGGTCCGATATGCTGAAGACGGCGGTACCGCAATGGACGGAACCATCCAAATTCGGCGAGGACTCAAAGACCTGAACCTCGGCGAGGCCAACTACGGTCAGGTGCGTATTCCTGTCGACGGAACTCACTACTTGAAGGGCATGGCGATCTACAGTGATTCCATGCCTCCCGGCGTTGATGTCATATTCAACACCAACAAGAGTCGAGACACTCCAAAGATGGACACGCTCAAGAAGCTGAAGGACGACCCGGACAATCCGTTCGGCGCAGTCATCAAGCGTCAGATATTCTACAATGATGGCGGAAAGGATAAACTCTCTCCGATCAACATTGTGAATGAGGAAGGCGATTGGAAGGAATGGAGCAAGACTCTGTCTTCTCAGTTCTTGTCCAAGCAGTCTACCCATCTGGCCAAGCAACAGCTCGGTAAGGCCGCCCAGAAGCGACACGATGAGTTCGAAGAGATCATGCGACTTACAAACCCTGCGGTGCGTAAGCGTCTCCTCGCCGATTTTGCTGATGGCTGTGATGCAGACTCGGTTAATCTGAAGGCTGCGTCGCTCCCCCGTCAGTCGTCCAGTGTTATTCTGCCAGTCCCCTCGTTGAAGCCCAACGAGATCTACGCTCCCAACTACCGTGACGGTGAGACCGTGTGCCTCGTCCGTTATCCTCATGGTGGTACCTTCGAAATTCCCACAGTGACTGTGAACAACAAGCACAAGGGAGCTCAAGCTATTTTGGGTAAGAACCCAAAGGATGCAATTGGTATCCACCCCAAGGTCGCGGAACGTCTTTCCGGGGCTGACTTCGATGGTGATAGCGTTACTGTTATTCCCGTCAACAGTCAAGTCAAGGTAAAGACATCTCCACCCCTTAAAGGCCTTCAAGGCTTCGATCCCAAAGCTGCATATCCTGGTTACCCAGGTATGAAGCAGATGGGCGAGAAGGAGAAGGGACGCCATATGGGCGTGGTGTCGAATCTTATTACGGACATGCATCTCGGCGGTGCGAGCGCTGAGGAACTTGCTCGTGCAGTTCGACACTCTATGGTGGTCATCGACGCCCCTAAGCACGGACTGGATTGGAAGACTTCTGAAGCAGACAACGATATTCGTGGTCTTAAGAAGAAGTACCAGGGCGGAAAGGGCGCTGCCACTCTTATTTCTAGAGCCCGTGGTCCTGTGTATGTGGATGAGATCCGCCTACGCAAGGCTTCGGAAGGTGGCTCCATTGATCCCACTACCGGCAAAAAGGTATATGTCAAGACAGGCCGCCAGTATCTTGATAAGAAGACTGGTAAAATTGTCAAGGCACAGACCAAGACCCAGAAACTTAAAGTCACTGAAGATGCACGAGATCTTATTTCCTCAGGCAACCGCCCCATGGAACAGATTTATGCATCTTATTCCAATGACATGAAAGCCCTGGGTAACCGAGCTCGACGGGAACTTATTTCTACCAAGATCCCCCGCAAGAACCCAGAGGCTGCTAAGAAGTACGCCACTGAGGTTGAGGAACTCAAGTCAGCTATTAAACTGGCTTCTATGAACGCACCCCGTGAAAGGCAAGCTCAGATCATCGCTAATGCCGTGATCAAGGCTAAGACCGCTGACAGAGAAGTGTCTCCTGAAGAATATAAAAAGATCTCCAGACAGGCCATCTCAGCAGCCCGCCTCAGAACGGGTGCCTCTAGGAAAGAGTCCCTCATAGAGCTCACAGACAGACAGTGGGAAGCCATCCAGGCAGGCGCTCTATCAGCCTCTGCTATGGAGGCCGTGGTTAGGTATAGTGACATGGAGAAGCTCTCAGAAAGGGCTATTCCTAAGGCCAAGACTACGGTCTCTGCTAGTGTAGCCAATAGGGCTAAAGCCATGGCCCGTAATGGTGCTACTACTAGTGAGGTAGCGGATGCTCTAGGCATCAGTACTAGTACTGTACTAGAGCTAGTGAGGTGAGGTGTCATGGCTCTACACTTGACAACGACTGACAATCCGTTCAGTCCTGTTGACGACTACGATCAGTGGTCGAAGTTCGATCGTGATCATGGCTACAACACTGATGCGTTAGTAGCAAGAATCGTTGGTCCAATTGACTTCGACCTACCTGATTCTGTGGTTGACGATGCATTTGATGACGCTATTCGATGGCTTGCTGAGTGGAATCCGACAGGAAACTACTCAATTATCGAAGAATAGCGACACCGGGGGGGAGGGGTCTCGCAAATTACCCTCCCCCCATGCATCGCCGGCCTCTTTCATTTTTCCCCGCGGGGATATTTTGGATTCGAACCCTGGGTTCTGAGATGTCCTAGAGAACTGGTTGCTTCTTCCCAGTAGGATTTTTCAGAGTTGGTCCGCGCTCTAGGACGTCCCAGAACTCAGGGTAACTCTGTCGAAAGGAACAAGAACTCGTGGCGCGGAACAGTAAAGCCCCGCGCACTCCCGAAGAATCGGAGAATAGACTGATCAATCTCGCAGTGGCATTAGCCGAGAAGCAGCTACGAGACGGAACGGCCTCGCCTTCCACGATCAATCACTACCTCAAGCTCGCTGGCGAACGTGACAAGCTCGAAAGAGAGAAGCTTCGCCAGGAGACAGAGCTCGTCAAGGCCAAGGCAGACAGCATTGCGTCCGCTGCACGTACTGAGGAGCTCGTTAAGGAAGCCGTCGACGCCATGAGAAGGTATTCTGGTGGATCTGAAGACGTATTCTGAATGCATTGAGCTACCATCCTTCGAGGAACGATACCGATACCTACGCCTAACGGGTATTGTCGGAGAACAGACGTTCGCGCATCAGCGACATCTGAATCAAACGTTCTATACGTCTAGGGAGTGGCGCGACTTGCGTAACCATATCATCACTCGAGATCTCGGACGAGACCTCGCTTGTGAAGGTTACGAGATTTTCGATGCGGTGTATATTCATCACATCAACCCAATCACCCCCGACGACGTACTTCACCGAAGTAGGGCGCTCTTAGATCCAGAGAATCTCATCACAGTGTCTCTAGACACCCATAATGCGATTCACTACGGGACATTGGAGACATCAAGGTTCGTCGGGCACGTCCGAACGGAAGGAGACACCATCCTATGGCGACCCTACTCCAGAGCGTGAAGGACTATCTCGGTATCGAGGAGGATGACGCTTCGTTTGACAACGCCATCATCAGTCATATCGACGTCACGGTATTCACACTCGGTCAGCTTATGACCACGAATCCTGAGTATACTCAAGACACCGATGTGTCTGAGATCCCGAGTCAAATCCTCACATATATCAAGCTTAGTACGAAGCTACTCTTCGATCCATCGGCCTCTGCCACGGTTCAGGATGCGCTCACTAAGGCTAAGAACGAACTCGAATGGAGGTTGAGCGTTGTTACCCCTTACATCGAATGAGTTGGCGCATTTTGGCGTCAAAGGTATGCGCTGGGGCGTTCGAAAGAAAGCAGCTCGTAAACCTCGGAAGAGTATTTCCGAGATGTCGAACGAGGAACTCCAAGAAGCGATCACTCGAGGTAACCTTGAGCGACAGTATGCGGGGCTCCAACCAAAAAGTACGTCTTCTAGGCTGGTTTCTAAGTATCGTGACAAGTTCGAAGAGAAGCTTACGAACGCTACGGCACAAATGACTCTGAACGCCGTAATGGCTTCGGGTGATTTTGTAATGAGCCAGCTTAAAAACCCGAATTCACGGGCCTTCACAAAACAGGGGGAACTGATCTACAATGTCTACAAGAATCACATTCGTCGATGACGAACTCGCCCACTACGGCGTCAAAGGTATGCGCTGGGGTGTGCGTAGGGTTCGCGCAAACATGGCGGGTAAGAAGGCTGCACAACAGCATATCCGCGGTACAAACGCGCTACTTACGATGACTCGTAATTCCGCCACAAAGAAAACCAAAAAGCTCAATGCAAAGTGGCGAGGTACCGAACACGAAGCTGCTTTCGAGAAAGCTAAGCAAAAAGAATTTCGAAAGCAGCTCAAATGGCACGGTAAGGGCTACGAGGCATCTAAGCAACACGGAGACGCTAAGACTCGCGAAATCGCAAGTAAGGAAGAGAAGCACAAGGGTCGTTGGGTTGGTCGTCAGCTTGCTGCGGGAACCGCACTCAGCGTCATTTCAATTGGCGGACCTATCGCATACAACGTGGTTAAGCGTAAGCTTGCCACCAACGACAACCTGAAGGTTCGCAACATGTACAACAAGTACGCTAAGACCGGCATCTACGATATCAAACTGTAGGAAGGCGTGATATGAGTATCGAACTAGAACTTGCTCACTACGGTGTCAAGGGTATGAAGTGGGGGACCCGTAAGGCTCGCAAGGCTGGACGGAAGGCTGGTAAGCTACATATCCAATCCGTCAACCCATATACAATCCGTAGTGTCCATAGTCGATTGAACAAGATGGCATTGGCACAAAAGGTGATGGACAAACATAAGAACGACCCGGACTTTATTGAAGGCTATCGCGACGCCGCGGCTAAGCGCTTTCGCATATACGACCCAGTCAAAGGTAAAGTAGTCAGCAATAAGGATCCCGTGGCTCGAGCAGGAGCGCAGGAAGCACTCGAAAAAGCAGTTCGGTACTATGAAAAGGACTTCAAACAACGAGTACGGGACATCGAGCAAATCAATGCCGGAACCTATAAACCGAAACCAGGGGATTATGGCTACAGGAATAACGTTTAACGACGAACTGGCCCATTACGGCGTTAAGGGTATGCGCTGGGGTGTGCGACACATACGTCCCGAAGGTGTATCACGATCCACCAACCGTGCTGCCAAGAAAGACGCTAAGGAATTCACTCGAGCCAAAATGTACTATGGCGAGGGTGCTGGAAATCGACGGAAGCTGATCAAAGCCAAAGTCAACCAGCGTTCTAAGGACCCTTCCTATAAGAAGGCTTTCGACCACCACGTGGCCAATACCGATTGGGAGAAGCGTGGTAAGGAAGCAAGGTCTAAGCGTGCTCGAGCCAATGTCGCGAAGGGTACAGGTAAAGCTGCCCGTGGAGCTAAGAACGTAGCTCTCGGTAATTACCGAAACGTTGGCGTTGGAATTCTGGCTACTGCAGCTGCGTTTAAGGGAGCTCAGGCTCTGGGGGTTATACCGGCTAACTCGGTCATTAAAGATCGAGCGACTGCTACTGGACGATCAGTATACAACAAGGTCCGAAAGACCAGTATCGACGGCATTCGCTCTGCCGCCAGGTGGGGTGCTGAACGTCAGCGTAACAAGGATTCCCGATCCTCAACGGGCCCGACTAATATGGCTTCGCAATATAAGGATTTCTACGACGCACTCAGAAACGCCGGAATCAAGATCTGACATGCTGTCCAACACAGAAACTCCGAAATACTATGCGGAGTTCCGCGATGCAGTAATCCGAGGAGACATTCCTGTCTGTCAGGAAGTCTCTAAGGAGATGAATAGGATCGATCAGCTGATCGAGAATCCTAGGTACTACTACGATAGTACAGCCATTGACGGTTTCATCGCTTACTGCGAATCGGAACTCACTCTGACGGATGGATCCCCAGTTCAAATGCTCCCGTCATTTAAACTGTGGGCGGAGTCGCTTCTGTCATGGTTCTACTTCGAAGAACTTTCAGTATACGAGCCTTACGAAGACGGGCATGGCGGACGCTATGTCACTAAGCGTATCAAGAAGCGACTCGTTAACAAGCAGTACCTCATCGTCGCTCGAGGTGCCGCCAAGTCGATGTACGCCGCATTCCTGCACGCGTACTTCCTGAACATCGATCCGTCATCGACTCATCAGGTCGCTACAGCACCCACCATGGCTCAGGCAGAAGAGACCCTCTCTCCGATGCGAACTGCCGTGGCGAGAGCTCCAGGTCCGCTGTTCAAGTTCCTCACAGTAGGTTCTCTGCAGAACACCACTGGAAACCGAGCTATGCGTCAGCAACTCGCGTCCACCAAGAAGGGCGTGGAGAACTTCCTTAACGGATCTCTTGTAGAAGTCCGCCCTATGCGCATCGACAAACTACAAGGTCTCCGTACGAAGATCAACACGATTGACGAATGGCTCTCTGGCGACGTCCGTGAGGATGTTGTCGGTGCTCTGGAGCAGGGCGCATCCAAGGTCGACGACTGGATGATCGTAGCAATCTCATCTGAAGGTACCGTTCGTAACTCCGTTGGCGATAGCATCAAAATGGAACTCGCAAAGATCCTCAAGGGCGAATACTACGATCCCCACACTTCTATCTGGCACTATCGTCTAGATGATGTCAGCGAAGTGGGCAATCCAGACATGTGGATGAAGGCCCAACCTAACATCGGACGTACCGTTTCGTACGAGACATATCAGCGAGACGTCAATCGAGCCGAGAACGTCCCAGAAGCTAGGAATGATATCCTGGCTAAACGATTCGGTATCCCGATGGAAGGTTACACCTACTTCTTCACATACCAGGAAACCCTACCTCAGCGACAGAGGGAGTTCTGGGGGATGCCATGTTCTATGGGTCTCGACCTTTCACAAGGCGATGACTTCTGCGCATTCACATTCCTCTTCCCTCTGACTGCAGATAGCTTCGGCGTGAAGACTAGATGTTACATCTCATCTAGAACACACCTAAAGCTACCAGGTGCGGCTCGAGAGAAGTATGAACACTTCATTCGGGAAGGCTCTTTGAGGGTCCTGGACGGTACTATCCTCGACATGATGGAGGTCTATGACGATGTCGTGTCATTCATCGAAGAGAACGAGTACGACGTCCGATCGGTTGGCTTCGACCCGTATAACGCCAAGGACTTCATCATGCGATGGGGTACCGAACACGGTGAATACGGAATCGTGAAGGTCATCCAGGGTGCCAAAACAGAGTCCGTCCCTCTTGGTGAGCTGAAAGCACTCGCTCAAGATCGACACCTTCATTTCGATCAGGAACTCATGTCGTACGCCATGGGTAACTGTATCGTGATGACGGATACCAACGGTAACCGTAAACTATACAAGAAGCGCGCTGATCAGAAGATTGACGCGGTCGCGGCAATGATGGATGCACTAGTCGCATACAAGCTGAACCGCGATGAGTACGAATAGAAAGGAGGTGACATGGGTCGTCTCGCACACGCATGGAACGCGTTCATGAATCCCGAGACTACAGAGTCTCCTTTCAGCGTCGAACTTCGTTCCAGTGCACCAATGACGAGGACACCTCTCAGGTATATTCCGCAATCCAACATCATCGACACGATTTTCAATCAGATCGCAGTCGATGTTTCTAAGATCGGTATTAGACACGTTCGGTGTGACTATGACAATACGTATATGGAAGACATTTCCACAGGACTAAACGATTGTCTCACGGTGGCTCCGAACGTAGATCAGACCCCTAGGTCATTCATTCAAGATCTATGTCTAACCATCCTCGAAGAGGGGGTTGCGGCCGTCGTACCGACGGAGTACTCCTCATCTCCAGTGGGATCTAACGCGTATGATGTATATACGCTAAGAGTCGGACGGGTGGCACAGTTCAAGACAACGTCCGTAGTGGTCGATGTCTATAACGAACTCACAGGTAATCGCGAACAGGTCGAACTACCTAAGAGACTCGTTTCGATCGTGCAGAATCCACTTGGTGCCATCACCTCTAATCGAGGGTCACTGGCTTCCAGGCTGAGCTCGAAGCTTCGTATTCTGGATACGATCGACAACGCCGCCGCTGGTAAGAAGTTGGATCTGATCGTTCAGCTTCCTTATACTGTTCGCACTGAACGTCGTAAGGAAGAAGCTGAAAAGCGAATGAAGGATGTCGAGAGACAGCTTTCAAACGGTCAGTTCGGGATTGCTTATATGGACGCGGCTGAGAAGTTCACTCAGCTGAATCGCCCGGCAGAGAACAACCTTCTCGAGCAGATCAAATACCTGACGCAGCAGTTGTACAACACGTTGGGTATGCCGGAAGCAGTGTTTAATGGCACTGCCGATGAACAAACCATGCTGAACTACTATAACCGAACGATCGAACCGATCATTTCGGAGATAACGTTGAGCATGGCCAAAACGTTCATCACGAAGACGGCGCGATCCCAGGGGCAGACGATTAAATACTTCCGGGACCCGTTCCAGAACGTATCGATCGCCAAGGTTTCTGAAATCGCCCAGAGTATGGTCACCACTCAGATCATGACTCCAAACGAGGTTCGTTCATATCTTGGACTTCCTCGAAGTGAAGAGCCCGTTGGCGATTCACTCAGCAACCCCAACATCAACCCTATGGAGGGTGGTTACGAACCATCCCCAGAAGAACCAATGGAAGAGGAAGATAATGACGAACTCGTTTGATTTCTCTGGTTGGGCCACCAAGAACGATATTCGCTGCAGTGACGGTAGGACCATCCGTCACAACGCCTTTGCGGACAATGACGGCGATGTAGTGCCGCTTGTTTGGCAGCATGGGCACGCGAATCTCGAAAACGTTCTCGGTCACGTTCAGCTCGAGAATCGGTCCGAAGGAGTCTACGCCTACGGTTTCTTTAACGAAACTCCGGCGGCCGACCATGCTAAGGAACTCCTCAAGCATGGTGATGTAGACTCCATGTCTATTTTCGCAAACAAGCTCACCCAGAACGGTGGAGACGTTTGTCACGGGAACATCGTCGAGGTGTCCCTTGTCCTGTCCGGGGCCAATCCCGGAGCTAAGATCGAAAACATTGCCCTCGCACACGGTGACGGCACCTACGAAGCAACAGATGAGGCATACATCATGACCGGCGAACACATTTCCCACGCATCTAACAACTCCGCATCGTCTTCGGGCGAGAAGACCGTCCAGGACATCGTCGATTCCATGACCGACGAGCAGAAGGACGTTCTTATGTTCCTCATCGGAAAGGCCGCTGAGGGCGCAACTGACTCTGATGAGTCCAACCAGGAAGGACCCGACATGGGACACAGCAACATCTTCGAAAATGCCGACGCGCCCAACGATGGCGACGTTCTGTTCCACTCCGCGATCGTTGACGCGTTCACCGACGCTTCTCGTCGTAACGCCAGCTCGCTTCGCGACGTCTTCATGGACATCGCAGAGTCTAACGGCCTCTCGCACGCTGACATCGCCCATGCCGAGAAGACGTATGGCATTTCGAACATCGATCTGCTGTTCCCTGACGCCAAGAACCTTGACGTCCCGCCGGCCTTCATCGACCGCGACCAGTCTTGGGTCAAGCCTGTCCTGAACGGTACGCACCACACGCCCTTCACCCGTATCAAGTCGATGCAGGCGGATATCACGGCGGATGAGGCCCGAGCCAAGGGTTACATCACCGGTTCGCGCAAGAAGGAAGAGGTCTTCAAGCTTCTGAAGCGCACTACGGGCCCGACCACGATCTACAAGAAGCAGAAGTTCGACCGGGATGATCTGCTCGACATCACCGACTTCGACGTCATCGCCTGGGTCAAGGCGGAGATGCGCAACAAGCTGGACGAGGAACTCGCCCGAGCCATCCTCATCGGCGATGGTCGCTCCAACTCCGATCCCGACAAGATCAACGAGGAGAACATCCGCCCGATTCTGAAGGAGGATGACCTCTACTGCATCAAGAAGGATCTCGGCGCCGGTAAGTCTGTCGACCAGATCATCGATGAGCTCATCCGTGCTCAGGACGACCTGGAGGGTACCGGCACCCCGACGATGTTCTGCGCCAAGTCCTTCGTCACCGACATGCTCCTGCTCAAGGACAAGCAGGGTCACTACCTGTACCCGACGAAGCAGGCGCTCGCGGATCGTCTTGGCGTTACCGCCATTGTCGACGTTCCTCAGATGAAGGGTCTGAAGACCGGCGCAGCGAACGACAAGGACGTTCTGGCCATCATCGTCAATCTGTCCGACTACAATGTTGGTACGGACAAGGGTGGCGAGGTCACCATGTTCGACGACTTTGACATCGATTTCAACCAGCAGAAGTATCTGCTGGAGACTCGCGTGTCGGGTGCCCTCACCAAGGTCAAGTCGGCCATGGTCGTCACCGGTAAGCCGGCTCAGACTGCCTGATGAAGTTCTCCGGGCAAGTCGGTATCGCCACAGAGTGGGAGATGTCACCCGGAGTCTTCGTAGAGTCCATTGAGCCCAGGAACTGTCGTGGAGATCTCATCCGCCTTAATAGGCGCATGAACACCACTCCCGTAGTTCCTGGGCTCTCTATGGGTAACACGTTCTCATTCATCGCGGACCCGTATACTCTTGACAATTTCCTCAACATTCGATACATCGAATGGCGACATGTCAAGTGGGCCGCCACCTCGGTTGAACTTCAGCCTCCAAGGATTCTAGTCACTGTCGGAGGACCCTACAATGCGTAGAGACTTTCACAATCGACTCGAACGTCTAGGCTGCCGAGCCTACTTCCAACCTCCGTCGAATGTCTCTATGGGATACCCATGTATCGTTTATGAGCTCGACCGGATTGTGAAGAAACGCGCTGATGATGGTGTATATCTGAATACCAAGCGCTATCAGGTGAAGCTCATCACCAAGAACCCAGATGATCCGATGGTCGATGCACTCGCGTCGATGGTGCACTCTGAGTTCGAACGACACTACACTATAGATACGTTGAACCACTTCGTGTTCAACATCTACGACATTAAGGAGTGACCATGACGGCAATCGTTTGGGACAAGACCGGTGAACACGTCTACGAGACTGGTGTTCGCCACGGCGTGCTCTACAAGTACGACAAGACCACCAAGAACTACAAGAACGGCGTCGCATGGAACGGTCTGACCACCGTGACCATGTCGCCTGAGGGTGCCGAGTCGAACGCGGTCTACGCGGATGACATCAAGTACCTGGACCTGATCTCGGCCGAGGAGTTGAAGTTCACGATCGAAGCCGTGACCTATCCGGACGAGTTCGCCGAGTGCGACGGTACCGCGTCTATCGCGGCAGGCGTCTTCATCGGCCAGCAGGAGCGCGCCAAGTTCGCGTTCTGCTACTCGACCAAGGTCGGCAACGACCAGGATTCCGAGGCGGGTTACAAGCTGCACATCGTGTATAACGCCACTGCAGCGCCTTCCGAGCGTGCCTACGCCACGGTCTCCGACTCTCCCGAGGCGATCACGTTCTCGTGGGAGTGCTCGACCACTCCGGTCCCGGTCAAGGGTCACAAGCCCACCGCAGAGCTCATCATCGACTCCACCAAGGTGGACGCTGCCAAGCTCAAGAAGATCGAGGCGAAGCTCTACGGCGATGAGTCCGGTCAGCCCACGCTGCTCACGCCGGACGAGGTCCTCGCACTTCTCGCGTGAGTAACCTCACCCTAGTGCTCGATTTTCCAGAGCACGACCTGTTCGACCGAGAGACGGAGGAGTTCACGACTCTTCCTGCAGCCCAGCTCACGCTCACTCACAACCTGCTATCGGTTGTACGCTGGGAATCAAAATGGAAGAGATCTTTCGTTGATCGTCCTCCGTCCTCGGTCGAAGAGGTACTGGACTACGTGAACTGCATGGCCGAAGGTCAACAAGACGTCCCCGCTATGTTGGAACGCCTTACTCGTCCGCAGGTAGAGTCAATTAAGGCGTATATCTCGGACCCGATGACTGCTTCGACCATGCTTTCACGACCAGGTCAGGCAAAGTCGTCTGAAAAGATGACCTCAGACCTGATCTACTACTACATGGTGGCATTCCAGATCCCCTTCGAGGCTGAGGAATGGCACCTGAATCGTTTGCTCATGCTGATCCGAATCTGTAACGCAAAGCAGAACACAGGTCAGAAGACAAACGCTAAGAGCGCTGCATCGCAGCGTGCCGCACTGAATAGAGCCCGACGAGCTCGGGCAGGAAGTAGTGGATAATGGGTAAGAATGATCCCCAGATTCCCGCCGATGCGCAGATTGCGCCCGGCCTGGATCCTCACGAGGACCACGATCGCGAGATCTTCGAAGGGAGGGTTTCCTGATGTCGAAGATCGATGAGGTTCTCAATCACGCCGCATACCGAATCGGCTACTATGCTCCGGACGATCCGGAGCCCGGTTCGGAGGCTGGTCGCTACTGCGCTAACAAGATGAATCAGCCTTGGCTGGCTGGTCCGTCCACGGCCATCTACTGGTGCATGTGCTTCGTGTCGATGGTCTTCGACATGGCAGGCATGGTCGGTGCAATCGGAGGTTTCTCCTACAACACCGACGTCACCAAGGGCCGTATGCGCAAGGTTCCGATCGAAGACGCCCAGCGCGGCGACATCGTCCTGTACGATTGGGACGAAGATGGAGTGACCGACCATGTCGGTATCGTTGAAGCTAACCTTGGTGGTGGTTGGCTCCAGACAATCGAGGGTAACACCTCGTCTTCCAACGCTGGTTCTCAGTCTGCCGGCAACGGCGTCTGGAGGCGTCAGCGTTACTACGGTATCGACTGCGTTCTCCGTCCCGACTGGGGCGCCGAGGGCGGTACTGAGGAAGACACTCCCGCGAACGACGCTAACGCGATGACCGACGGTTACTGGGGTCGTGCGGTTACGTACGCACTCCAGGCGTCCCTCGGTACTCCCGCCGATGGTATCGTTTCCGATCAGGACACCGAGAACGAGGTCTACTTCCCCGCAGCCGGAACTGGCTGGGAGTGGGAGCACGAGCCCGAAAGCGGTTCCGCAGTCATCGAAGCTCTCCAGGAGAAGCTGAAGTGTGAGGTCGACGGCATCGCTGGTGCCGAGACCATCACCGCGCTCCAGTGGCATCTCCGTGGCCTGGGTTACGATCTCACGTGCGATGGCTACTTCGGCCTCCGTACGGGTATCGCTCTCCAGGATGCCCTCAAGGCGGGCACTCTCTGGGGCTGATGTCAAAATGGCATCAATCGAGGTTCGGGGCAGCTACGCTAAGACTGAGCGGTGGTTGAATAAACTAGCTAAAGGCGATCTAGTGAGTACTCTAGACTCTCTGGGCCGTCGAGGCGTAGCTGCCCTGGCTTCGGCAACCCCCGCAGAAAGTGGTTTGACCGGCAGGTCATGGAACTACCGAATCAAGCGTAGTTCCAAATCCGTGACGATCGAGTGGTATAACACCAACATTGTCAACGGCTTCCCGGTAGCTATCGGTCTGCAGTACGGTCATGGTACCGGCACCGGAGGCTACATAGCCGGGCAGGATTACATCAATCCAGCTATCAAACCCATATTCGACGACATCGAAAAGGCCATAGAAAGGGCGGTTAAGTAATGTCGACCTCTATCGAGGATAAGGTTGTAAGCCTTAAGTTTGACAACGCCCAATTCGCTAAGGGTGTTATGAGCTCTCAGAAGTCTCTGGAGCAACTTAACAAGTCCCTTCAGATGAAGGGGGGCACCAAGGGTCTTGACGAGGTCGAAGGTCGAGCGAGTAGGTTCAATCTGGATACGTTGGCGGCAGCCCCCAAGGCTGTAGCTGGCGGATTCAGTGTCATGGCTGGCGCTGCGGCAGTGGCCCTGGGCAATATTGCATCTCAGGCCATTGCTACTGGCGCTACACTCCTCAACTCGTTTACGATGAAGCCCATCATGGATGGATTCGGCGAGTACGAGACTAAGATGGGATCTATCCAGACCATCTTGGCCAACACCGCTTCCAAGGGTACGACACTGTCGCAGGTTACCAGTGCCCTTGACACTCTTAACACCTACGCTGACAAGACCATCTACAACTTCGCGGAGATGACTCACAACATCGGTCTCTTCACGAACGCGGGTCTTGGCGTCGAGGAATCGGCGTCGATGATTAAGGGTTTCTCGAACGCTGCTGCAGCTTCGGGTACTACTTCTTCAGCCGCGGCTAATGCTGCATATCAGCTTTCGCAGGCGCTTTCTGCTGGCGAAATCAAGCTCATGGACTGGCGTTCCCTAACGAATGCCGGCATGGGTAACAAGAACATGCAGGAAGGTCTCATCCAGATCGCAGAGGCTATGGGAACACTCGGTAAGGCCGGGGTCTCAGCCTCTAAGGTCCAGGAGGACTTTAACGAGAGCTTGTCTAAGGGCTGGCTCACCGCCGATGTCATGTCGAAGTATCTTCAGATCATGGCGGGCGATATTGACGCGGCTACCATGGCTGAAATGGGCCTCACAGAGGCTCAAATCGAGCAGTTCCAAGTTCAGCAGAAGAATGCTGAAGAAGCCGCTACGAAGGTGCGAACCTTCTCCCAGCTCGTTGGTACGATTCAGGAAACTGTCGGTTCGGGATGGGCGAAGACGTTCGAAATCCTCCTGGGTAATTTCGACGAGGCGTCTGAACTGTTCACGAACATCAACAACGTTATTTCGCCAATGGTGGATGCGATGTCTGATGCTCGAAACAATCTCCTGCAGGGATGGGTCGATCTTGGTGGTCGTAAGGACATCATTGACGGTCTATCTTCGGCGTTCAACACTTTCTCAAGCATCATTTCCACAATCGGCAATGCCTTCAACGAGATCTTCCCTCCGGTCACCGCCGAAAACCTCAAGAGCATTTCTGAGGGATTCAAGAACCTGATGGACGCCCTCAAGCCTAGTGAGGAAACTCTCAAGCGACTCGGCGAAGTCGCGAAAACGGTCTTCGCGGTGCTCAAGGTCGGTATGCAGATTGTCGGGGCTGCGTTCAAGATAGCCGGAGCGGTTATTGGTGGCGTATTGTCCTACATCGGCAAGCTATTCGGAGCTCTTCCAACTGATAAGATTGGTGAAAGTCTCGGATCGTTTGCGGACAAGCTCTCCAAGTGGAAGGGTGCTGCTGACGGAGCCAAGACTGCTGTCGAAGCAATCAACAAATTCTTCGACAACATGAAGTCTAAGTTGGATAGCGTACGACCGACAATCGAGTCGTTCGGAACGGCGATTTCCAACTTCTTCAAGAAGTCCGAGGGTGAAGGTGACGGCGGATCCTGGATCTCTAAGTTTGTAGAGAAGTGGAAGTCTGCGGTGACTACGGTTACCGACGCGATATCCAAGATGTCGCAGGCTATCTCCAACTTCTTTAAGAACGATCTCAATAAGGCCGGAACCGGAACCGCTATCTGGGATTCGATTAAGAATGCGACAGCTAAGTTTATCGACTGGCTGTCGAATATCAACATCGGAAACCTGCTGAAGGACGCTGTACAGATCGGCGGGCTTGCTGCCGTATTCGCGGGCATAGTTAAGGTCTTGAAGTCCTTCGAGAATGTTGGAAAGTCAACGGAAGGCATTCTCAAGACCCTTCAGGGTACGTTCAGCTCTTTCGGATCTATCGGAAAGGGTCTTAGTGGTGCTTTGTCATCCGTTCAAGGAGCTATCAAGGGCTACGAGAATAATCTAAAAGCTAAAGCACTCATAAAGATTGCCGGAGCTATTGGTATTCTCGCGCTATCTCTCCTTGCAATGTCGCTGATACCTCTGACAGCTCTAGCTGGATCAGTCACTGCCATGGGTGTGTCTATGGCAGCACTCGTTGGTGGCCTTGTAGTAATGGATAAGTACACTAGCGATCCTGAGAAGATCTCATCGATGGCTAAATCACTAGTTATCATGGCGCTTGCGGTGTATGTAATGTCACTGGCAGCAAAGCATCTAGCGGATGTGGATACCGGTTCCATGGCTGCTGCAAGCACCGCTGTTGTGGTATTCCTTAGCGCTATGGTGGCCATGACTCGGGTCATGAATGGTGCCGGTAAGAAGGCTACCAAGAATGTTATGCTGATGCTTGGTATGGCAATCGCGGTAAAGATTCTTGCCAAGGCGGTTGCATCCATTGCAGAACTGTCACCAACCCAGATGGCTTCGGGTACTATGGTGGTTATTGCTCTGATCGGGGCGATGGCTGCTATGACCCGACTTGTCGGAAAGGGTAAGGGAGCCAAGATAGGCTCGCTGTTCCAGATGGTGGGCGTGGCGCTTGCGGTCTATATTCTGGGTAAGGCTGTGGCCAAGCTCGGTGCTCTAGAGACCAACGCCCTTATCAAGGGTACCGTAGCCACTGCCGTGATTATTGGCGCACTTACCCTATTCGGTAGGTTCGCCAAGATCAAGGGTGGATTTGGTAAGGCGCTGATGTTCGTGGCTATCGCCGGATCGGTCTATCTTATCGGAAAGACTGTTGCGGAATTGGGTAGCCTAGAGCAGAGCCAACTTCAAAATGGCACCATTGCTACCATGCTTATCATGGCTGCAATGATGGTTATGGCTAAGCTGACACAGTCGGCCGGTGACCTAACTATGGCGTTTGCAAGCGGCGTGTTCCTGGCAATCGCATATTCGGTCAAGGTCATCGGTGAGGCTATCATGGCACTCGGCGCTTTGGATCAGTCTTCTCTGATTCAGGGTGGTGTCGCAACTGCGCTTATTCTAGGCGTTCTTGCGGCAATTGTGATGCTGATGGCGAACTTGACAAATCCTGCGGAACTGCTAACTCAAGCGGTTATGTGGATCGCATTGGCGGCTACGATGTATATTATTGCGTCGTCCATCGCCATGCTAGCTGCATATCCGTGGGAAACCATCGCCGTCGCGGTTGTAGCGCTTCTCGGAGCAATGCTTGGTCTAGCATTGATTTCAATGCTTGCTCAAGGTAGTGTTGGTGGAGCTGCAGCAATGCTCATATTGTCGGTTGCAGTGGTTGCGCTGGCATTTGGTCTGTCTATTCTAGCCGGCATCGGTCTTGAAGGACTGGCTATTGCCATCGTTGCCCTGGCAGTTGCGCTAGGAGTCCTTCTGCTCGCAGGTTTCCTTGCGCAGATGGTTGCTCCAGGTTTGGCAATCCTTGCCGCAGCAATTCTCGCTATTGGCGCGGCCTGTCTCTTGGCGGGCGTCGGCGTGCTGATGCTTGGTGTCGGTATGGGTATGCTTGTCACTGCTCTTATTGCAGCAGGTGCTGTGAGTGCTTCAACCATCGTTAAGATGACTGCTGGACTAATAGCATTCGCTGTAGCGGGTCTGCTAGCCGCGCCAGCCGCGTTGGCTCTTGGTGCCGGCCTAATGATGATGGGTATGGGTCTGATGTTAGGCGGTGTTGGTATGCGGATCATGACCGCAGCTATCAAGCCGTTTATTCAGGCAATCAACCAGGCGGATCAGATCGGTGTAGTTGCCACTGCGAAACTTGCAGGGGCGATTACTGCTATCGGCGGCGCTGCTACCGTGGCTGCACCCGGCACGATGCTGTTTGGTACCGGGTTGGTACTAGCAGGCGTCGGTCTACTAGCATTTGCTGTAGGCGGTTTAGCTGCGATGGCAGTTGCGCCGCTCCTCGGAATGGCGTTCTCTTCCGGCATCGATCAGTTGAACGCAGCTCTAGGACGCATGACGCCGACAATAGCGAGTTTCTCTACTTCGGCGTCTATGATGACTACGATCGCTACGACTCTCGGAACGAGTGTCAGCACTGCATTCAATAGCATCACTTCGGCGATTGCATCCTGCATCCCGATGATCCTGGCATCGTGCGTGATGTTCCAAACTCTTGGAACCACGGTGGTGACCAACATCATCACAGGTCTGCAGATGGCAACTCCTCAGATTACCATTGCGGTTACGACGCTCGTCATGACTCTGTTCACGACGTTTATCAGCCGCATGGCGCTGGGACAGCCGATGGTCTACTCGGGTATGCTCGCGCTCGCGGGTCATATTTCGCTGGCCCTTGTTCGTATTACGGGCATGGTCCGTATGGCCATCAACAATCTGGTCGCCGACATGATGAATGCTTTGTCGAGCGGACTTTCCAACCTCAGCAATTCGGTATACGCCTCTGCAATGCAGACGGGGTACTGGATGGCTGAAGGTCTTCGCGTAGGTTTCACAAACCAGCGAGGCGCCCTTGTGGAAATGGCCCGTTCGACTGCAGCAGCGATGCTGGCGGCTGCCAACGCGGAGCTTCAAGTTCATTCACCTTCTAAGGCCTTTATGCGCACAGGTCACTGGGCGGCAGAGGGTCTTAGGATCGGCTGGACTGACACTGCGGTCAAGGCCGTGGATGCAGTCTCCCGTACTGCCGAGGAGTTCGACGACGCGTTCCGCGACATCATCTCAACCATTGACATGGATGAGATCTCCGATGACATCAACCCTGTCATCACACCTGTCCTAGACCTCTCCAAGGCGAAGGCAGGGGCTGACGATCTCCGATCGATGTTCGGCAATGAGTCCTTCCGTGGCGTTCAGAACGCTGCGTCTGGAATCAACACTCGAACTTCCGATCAGAGTAGTCAAAATGGCAGTCAGAAGACTGTCGTGTTCAACCAGTACAACAACTCACCGAAGGCATTGTCGGAAGCCGAGATCTATCGGCAGACGAAGTCTTCAATCTCTAGGATTGCAAGAGTATGATCTACACCATTGTCGCGACAAACGCGAAGGGTGACTCGGTTGAGCTGGACCTGGCCAATCCCTGGGCCGGAGGCATCGCAGTTGTTGGTGCTTCCGGCTTGGGGCCGGCCGATGGTACGATCAATACAGTCAACTTTGCCACATCAGACGGAGCCCTCTTCAATTCATCGAGGATCAAGTCTCGAGACATCGAGCTACACCTCCAGTTCCTAGGCTCCGACATCGAAGAAGTTCGACATCGTCTTCTTCGTTACTTCCGTGTCAAGCATCCAATCACGCTTGAATTCATCACAGACCATCGACACACCTATATTACAGGGTATGTCGAGAAGAATGAGATTGATATCTTCTCTAATAAAGAAGGTGCGGACATCACCATTGTATGTCCCAATCCATTCTTCAAACTTCGAGACCCCGCCAAGGGTAAGAACTCCGTACGATTCACGACCTCTAAGCCCTCTTTCGAATTCGAATTCCAGGATCCCCAAGCACAGTCACCCACACTTATTTTCGGTGAGATGACTTCGACCGGGGAAACTGTCGTGGTCTACGAAGGCGACGCGGATGCATCCACGATTGTGGATATTCAGTTCCTGGGCCCTGCCTCGGGGGTAAAGCTTTACAACACGACGACCCAGACTCGTATCAACATCGACACTAATGAGATTTCTCGCCTACTCGGCTCCACTATCAAGGCTGGAGACCGTCTGAGTATTTCGTCTGGTGTCGGCGACAAGTACGTCAAGGCGTATCGTGACGGTAAGGTTTACAACGCTCTGAGCGCTCTGGATAGGGATTCGGATTGGATTTTCCTCACTCCTGGGGATAATCTAATCACTGTCCGAGCTGATACTGGAATCGACAATGTATCAGCCATTATTTCCTTCGAAAACCTCTACGAAAGCATCTGATATGGAATTCCGTGTTCTAGACGAAAACTTCAATCAGGTTCATATTCTAGACAATTTCAAGAGCGCTATCTGGACCGACCGATTCTTCGAAGCCGGGGACTTTACCATCAAGCTCCCCCTTACAGGTCGAAACCAATTCGAGATTCATATCGGTAGATACGTATGGAGCTCGTTGTCGAACCGAATCATGATGATCGAGAAGATTGTCATTGAATCTTCGGCAGACGATGGTATGATCATGACCATTTCTGGACGCAGTCTGGAATACCTCATGGCTCGACGGATCGTTTGGGGTATGCGTAGACTTCGTACGAGTCTCCACGAAGCCATCCGTGTCCTATTGGTCGAGAACATGATCAATCCGACGGATTCCGAGAGGGCCATGAGCTGGCTCACATGGGAATCCAACAACGTCGGCAAGATGGCTAAGACCTGGGTGGACGTTCAGTACACGGGTGATAACCTCTACACCGCGGTGACAGAGCTTATTTCCAAGCACCACGTCGGAATCGCGTTCCTGTACGATGGTCCTGGTAAGATTCGAGTGCGTCTCGAAGAGGGCGTAGATCGTTCCTACAACCAGAACACTAACCCGTTCGTCGTATTCTCCCCGAAGTTCGACAACCTCATCTCCGGACGCTACGCTTCGGACATTACCACCCTAAAGACGGTCGCTCTGGTAGGTGGGCCTGGTGAAGGCTCGGACCGAAAGTACGAGATTGTGTCCAGCGGAGCGACTTCCGGATGGGCTCGACGCGAAGTGTTCATCAATGCCTCATCGGTTCGTGATAAGGATGAGGACAACAACACGATTCCGGAGGCAACCGTCAGGGCAAACCTCCGTGAAGAAGGTACCTCGAAGCTCAACAAGACCGAGAACCAGCACCTGATCGAATTCGATGGTGAGACGTCTGAACATACCATGTATGTGTATGGTAAGGACTACAACATCGGCGATCTCGTGCAGATTCAGGACGCTAATGGCTTCAACGTACCTACACGCCTCATCGAATTCATCCAATCTCAGGACGATTCAGAGGTCAAGTTCTACCCAACATTCAAACAAGATAGTACGAGGTCGTAGGAGTCAAAATGGCAGTAACTTCGGGATTCTTTAATTCTATCAACGGTGACCGGAAGTACAGTGCCGAGCAATTTGGTGCAATCTTCGACGGCGTTATCGTAGATGGAGTCTTCGCATCTGTCGGCGAGAAGTTTAAGGTCGTTCCTGCCGGTGGAAACACTGTCGAGATCGGCTCTGGACGAGCTTGGTTCCGACACGTGTGGATCTGGAACGACGCACCGATTCGTCTGGAGCTCACCCCCGCAGACGTTCTCACAAACCGTATCGACACGATTGTCATCGAGATCGATACAAGAACCCAGAATCGTCGAGCGACCATTAAGGTGGTCGAAGGCGATCGAGCAACCACTCCTCGTCGAAAGAATATGGTTCGAGACGGTGGGGTTTATCAGTATCCGATCGCGGACATCTTCCGTAACTCAGGAGATCGTCAGATCCAGGAGCGGAACATCACGTACCTTGTCGGCACGGGTGACACGCCGTGGGTGACAGGTCCGCTACAGACGATCAACGCCACGGAAATCTTCGCTCGCTGGGATCGGACCATGAACGAGCAGAAGGCGGAGGCTCAGGCGGCTTATAACGAGGCCACCACCAACATGCGTAACGAGGCCTACGCTCTGCTCAATGATATTCAGGGCATGATCGGTGGCGATGCTGTTAGCGCCATGGCCGCTCAGATCATCGAACTGAAGCAGCGATTCGGCGACGACTCGAGTGGAACCGTTCGATTCGACACAATCGAAGATCATACTGGGTCGTCGATTCTGGACTCTAACAACCAGCCGATTCTCGGCAAGATCATTTACAGGAGGGCTTAATGTCGCGAGTACGAGACCTACCAAAGGTTACGACAGCGTCCGCCGGCGACTACCTGCTTATTGATGGTCCTTCGGGTACCCGTGCCATCCTAGCCAATCAGATCGGTGGTGCTACTAATGCTGCCGTGGGCCGACAGTTCTCATGGACAGATCTCATTCGTCCGGGCGGACTCTCTCAGCGCAACAACATCGTCCGTATGGAGAACAAGGGTGTGTTCGACTCTCGAGCCATGCAGGTTCTGAACGACCACTCATATTCCACGCTCTTCCTTGGTGATTATTGGGATCTACCTGGCGTGGGTAAAATCGTCGTCGCAGGGTTCAATTTGGCTCCGGGGGTTTCTTCGGATCACGTTATCCTTGCGGTCATTCCGTATTCGAATCTCACGGCTACCACACAACAGGCGGCCAGCGAGGCAGTTCGAATCGGACAGATGATCACGAACAACCCGAGCTTCCGTGGCTTGAAGACCAAACAGGCGACCATCAACCGTCCCGGTGGAGTTGTGTGTCGGAATGCTCCGTTCTTCCCGCTAACACTCGCTGAGATCGGGTATCCGAGTCCTCTGGAGGAGAATGTCACGTATATTCCTCTCCCCGGACTGCCGTGCCACACCCCTTCGAGCGTGACGACTGCCTCGGTCATCGGATCGAAGCTGGTCTCCATCGGTCCGGATCGGACTCTGAACACTACAACTCTTCAGCCGGTGATCACTGGCATTATCACAGGATGATATTATGGCAAAGTTTGACGCATATCCTAAGGCGGACACCATTCTGCCCGACGACCTCCTGATCACGGATGGCACTCGCGGAACTAAGACGGTTAGGGCCTCGGAGGCTCTCTACAAGTTCCTCGAGTCGGTTCCACAGATGCATAAGGTCACCTGGCGCGGAAAGAACCTCGGTAATCGCTACACGTCGGAACAGCAGGCGGCCGTGGCTAACGGTACCCTGACCGATATTTGGTTGGGCGACTACTGGGAGAGGGACGGGGTCAAGTGGACGATTGTCGACTTCGAGGTGGCAAGTCAGTCGATGCAGGATCTCCCTTCCACATATCTGACGATCATGCCCGACCAGAGTGTCGCTACCGCAGAATTCCTGACCAGCGATACGAACGTCAACATGAAGGATACTCATATTTATAAGTATCTCGAAAGTTGGGTCGGGCATAAGTTCGAGGGAGTGTTCGGCGCCGCACATATTCTGGATCATTCCGTCGGCTTCGAAGGCGAGTGGGTTGATGGGTCTTGGGAATCCATGCGTATCGGAGGACCTACCGGATACGAACGACTTCGTAAGAAGATCGTACTCCCTAACGAAATCGATTTGTTCGGTTCCAGGGTTCTGACAACCTTGGCAAATGAGCAGTGGTCTAATCAGACCACATCCACTCGACAGTTCGCAGCTCTTCGAATGGGTTGGACTCCCAGACTCCCTCAAAACGTTGGGATCTGGATCCATGCAAGGTCTTCCTCGCGTTACTACGGATGTATCAAGCGCAACGAAGGCATCGTTATGGATGTCGGAACAAAACAGCAGGGTATTTGTCCCTACGTCTTTGTTCGTTAATCCGACTAATGGAAGGAGCTATATATGGATCCATGGCTGCAAGTCTTGATATCCGTAAGTGTGGCTCTCATTTCCTCGAACGGAATCTGGGTCTACTTCAGTAAGCGATCCGACAAGAATGATGCTACCACCAAATTGATGTTAGGTCTTGCTCATAATCAGATAATTGAGCAGGGTATGTTGTACATCGATCGGGGGTATGTTACTAAGGACGAGTATGAGGACTTCGTCAAGTACTTATATTCGCCCTACGCAGTCTTCGGGGGCAATGGCCTTGCGGAGAAGATTTTCAAGGAGGTAACCAACCTCCCCATTCGTCGAAAGGAAGACGATGACTGACAAGGTTTACAACATTCTCAAGTACTGTGCGTTGGTGGCAATTCCAGCGATCGGTACGTTCTACACCACGGTGGCTTCGCTGTGGGGGTGGTCCTACATCACGGAGACCAGCGGAACCATCCTGGCGATCGACACTCTTCTGGGTGCGTTCGTCGGTGTCTCTTCGGCCCGGTATCAGCCGGAGACGGACGGGGTTCTACATGTGAATCCCAACACCAAGGAGACGTACGCTGCGCTTACCACACCCACCGAATCCGTCGTCGACAAGGGTATGATGACCCTGAAGGTGCAGGAAAGCCCTGAAATGTGAGGCGCAGAAAAATCTAGGGGTATAGTGAGATCTACAGAAAGGATATCTCATGACCGATGAAAACATCACCCTTGACGACATCGAGCAGGACATCATCAATCAAGTTTACAGCATGGATGCCGACGATCCCAAGACGACCATCGCCATTGAGAATCTCAAGACTATCCACCAGATCAACGAAAAGCCCGACCCGGTTTCTCGTCGACTAGTGCCGTCCGGAGACTCGATCATTGGCGCTGTCGCTTCGATCGCAGGTATCCTAGCGGTGCTTAATTATGAGCAACTGCATCCGCTTGCGTCTAAGGCTGTCGGATTCATCACTAAGATCCGCCTCTAGACCAAAAACTTAAGGACTCCTAAAAAACAGGGGTTCTTAAGTTTTTCGCATGGTTTACAGGGACTATAATGAGAAGACACCCAACTCTGAAAGGTTCTGTCATGTTTGAAATCATGTTCACTATATTCATCGTCCTCATCTGCCTATGGCCGAAGAATATTCTG
>ERZ773028.318-NODE-318-length-40692-cov-32.434899_pt1 | contig 40692 bp, 38 predicted proteins | sample MGYA00511123_ERZ773028 | MGnify/ENA primary metagenome ERZ773028 (study PRJEB29015, sample SAMEA2738134) | human oral metagenome | biome: human oral; feature: human-associated habitat; material: saliva | place: China | collected 2206 ... | reverse complement strand
TTTGAGTTTCAACCTTGCGGTCGTACTCCCCAGGCGGAGTGCTTAATGCGTTAGCTGCAGCACTGATCTCTTATGAGACCAACACTTAGCACTCATCGTTTACGGCGTGGACTACCAGGGTATCTAATCCTGTTTGCTCCCCACGCTTTCGCGCCTCAGTGTCAGTTACAGGCCAAAAAGCCGCCTTCGCCACTGGTGTTCCTCCTAATCTCTACGCATTTCACCGCTACACTAGGAATTCCACTTTTCTCTCCTGCACTCAAGTTTAACAGTTTCCAATGACCCTCCACGGTTGAGCCGTGGGCTTTCACATCAGACTTATTAAACCACCTGCGCGCGCTTTACGCCCAATAATTCCGGACAACGCTTGCCACCTACGTATTACCGCGGCTGCTGGCACGTAGTTAGCCGTGGCTTTCTGGTTAGGTACCGTCTCTACTGTGTATAGTTACTACACAATCATTCTTCCCTAACAACAGAGCTTTACGAACCGAAATCCTTCTTCACTCACGCGGCGTTGCTCCGTCAGGCTTTCGCCCATTGCGGAAGATTCCCTACTGCTGCCTCCCGTAGGAGTCTGGGCCGTGTCTCAGTCCCAGTGTGGCCGATCACCCTCTCAGGTCGGCTATGCATCGTCGCCTTGGTAGGCCTTTACCCCACCAACTAGCTAATGCACCGCAAAGCCATCTCATAGTGTTAGCAAAACCAACTTTCAAACATCAACCATGCAGTTAATGCTGTTATCCGGTATTAGCTATCGTTTCCAATAGTTGTCCCAGTCTATGAGGCAGGTTCTTTACGTGTTACTCACCCGTTCGCCGCTAAGTTTTTCTAGTGCAAGCACCAGAAAAACTTCGCTCGACTTGCATGTATTAGGCACGCCGCCAGCGTTCGTCCTGAGCCAGGATCAAACTCTCCAAATAAATTTGTTAGCTTGATTAGCTCATTAAAAAGTTTTATAGTTTCTTTTTAAAACTGTCCTTTTTTGGAATTAACGTTGACTTAATTCGTTTAGTTTTCAATGTTCAAATTGTTGCGATTAACAACTTTTATATTTTAACATTTTTAAATTTCTTTGTCAAGCTTTTTTAAAAACTTTTTTAAAAATGTTTTTTGTCTTCTTCAGAAGACTTTTATTATTCTATCATTTCTTTTATATTTTGTCAAGAACTTTTTTATAATTTCTTAACATTTAATATTTCGAAATGTTTGATTGTTCGTCTTCTTCTTGAGAAGACTTTTACTATTCTATCATCATCTTTATTTCTTGTCAACATTATTTTCATACTTTTTCATTTTAATTTCAATTTTTCTTTCTTTTTACTATTTACAATCAAACTCTATTGAGATATTATATAAATAAACAATGTAAGGAGGACTATTTATGATTGTTTTTAAAGAACCTATTGATGTTTCCTTTCAACTAATAGAAGATTTTAAGAATGAGTTTATTCTGAACGATGAAATCATTCAAGGTGCAGCTAATATGACTACTTTATCTATCCCTGAATGGGTAAAATTTACAGAAGATACTAAGTATAAGGAATCAGTAACCCCTGGTTTTGTCACTGCTCATACTTTTTTTGCACTAGATAACGATAAGATTGTCGGTGTTATTAATGGCAGACATGAACTTAATGACTATCTTTTAAACTTCGGTGGTCATATTGGTTATAGTGTTAGAAAATCTGAAAGAAGAAAAGGTTACGGTAAGAAAATGTTAACCTATACTTCTGAATTTTTGTTCTCACTTGGTCTAGAGAAAATTCTAATTACTTGTGATAAAAATAACATTGCCTCAAAACGTACTATAGAATCATGTGGCGGTATCTTAGAGAATGAAATAATAGAAGAAACTAGAACTACATTAAGATTTTGGATATATAAAAAATAAGGTTAGGTTGGAAATTAATCCAACTTAACCTTTTATTTCATTTCGACTACTGTAGCTCCCATCCCACCTTCGTTTTGACCTCCGGTTCTATAGCTAGCTACATATCTATTATTTTTAAGATATTCTCCGATATTTTTACGAAGTATACCTGAGCCTAAACCATGAATAATAGTAAATGTGTCATACCCTTGAAGTATTACTTTATCCATATAGTTTTCAATCTCTCTTATGGCTTCTTCTGTATTTAATCCTATTACATTGATATCAATACCAACTTTTTTACTACTTACATTACTTGTGCTTACATATCTCTTAGCAACTTCTGGTTCACTATCGATTTTTCTAACTTCTTTTTTCTTAATATTTAGTTTCATAGCACCCATTTTAATTTGTAGGGTATTTCCTGAAATTTCTAATACGGTAGCTCTTTGATTATAACTTAGTACAAGAACATCATCACCAACCTGTATTTCACTATTATTAAACTTAGGTTCACTTTCTAATTTTCTTTGTAATTTTATATTATTCTTACTCTTATCCATTGAATGAAGTAATTCATTAAGTTCATGTTGTTTTAAAGAAGTATTGTCTTTAAATTCTCTATAAATTTCAAGCATCTCTTCTTTTTTCTCTTCTATTTCTTTATTTAACTCTATACTCAAATCATTATAAAGGCTTTCTTTATACTCTTCATATTTCTGCAGATTAGATTCAAGAGTTTCTTTAACTTCCTCAATTTCATCTAAACTTTTATTTATATATTCTAATTTATAATCGTATTCTCTAATACTTTCAGAAAGTTTATCAATGAAAAGATTATTCTCTTTCGTATTTACTTCTAATAAGGAACTTGCTTCATCTATAATAGATTGCTCTAAACCTAATTTAGCAGAAATATTTATTGCATTAGACTTTCCTGGTAATCCTATAATAAATCTATAAGTCGGTTTTAATTTTTCAAAATCAAATTCCATTGATGAGTTTTTATAATACTCTGATTCAAAACAATAGTTTTTAATTTCTGGATAGTGAGTTGTACATAACATAGTTGCATTTAGATTTTTGAATTTCTCTAATAACGCAATTGACAGTACAGCACCTTCACTTGGATCAGTACCTGAACATAATTCATCTAATAGGATAATACTCTTATCATTTGTTTTATTTAATATATCAATTATATTAGTCATATGTGAAGAGAAAGTAGATAAGTTATTCTCAATAGATTGCTCATCTCCTACATCAACAAACACATCTTCAAAAAATCCGACTGTTGATTCCTCTAATGCTGGAATATAAAACCCTAAATGTGATAAGTACACACATAATCCAACTGTTTTTAAAATTACAGTCTTACCACCAGTATTAGGACCAGTTATTATTAGTGAATTTCCTTTATTGTCTAGAATAACATCATTTTTCACAACTACATCTTTATCAATTAAAGGATTATATGCTTTCTTTAGATTAAGTTCTTGTGAATTTACTATGTTTTGTTTATTAAATCCATTTCTAGCACAAAAGTTCATTTTTGAAAAAATAAACTCTATTTGTGAGAAGTTCCAAAGTGAATTTATAAGTTCATCTGCTTTTTCTTTAATTACTTCTGAAGCTTCTTTTAAAATTCTAAGTATTTCTTCTTTTTCTTTACGTTTTAGTATTCCTATTTCATTATTAATCTCTACATTTTCTTTTGGTTCAACATAAAAAGTATTCCCCGATGCACTCTCATCATGGATAATTCCACCAAAATCATTTTTATATTCTGGTTTTACTAAAATAACATCACGATCATTTCTTTTTGTAACAATTGCCTCAGTTAATTTTTTAACATTTGAACGTAAGATATTTTTTAAAATTTGATCACTTTTATTTTTTAACTTAGAAATATTTACTTTGATATTTTTTAATTCTAATGAAGCGTCTGGTCTTATATAACCGTCCTCATCTATTATTCTATCTAGATATCTTTCAAGATCACTAAAATCATCTAGTTTAACAACATATTTTGTTAAACTTGGATAACTAGAATGTTCTTGTAATTTGACATTCTCAAACCTTCTAGAAAATCTATCATAAGTTATAATATTTCTTAAAATATAGAAGAGTTCTTTTTCCGAAAGAACACTATCAATTTTTGCTTTCTTAACACTAGCGTTATAATCAAATATTTTTAATTTGAATTCATTTGGATACTTTCTTAGTAAATCATACCCTTCTTCATTTTCTTTATGAACTTCTACTAACTTATCGTAATTTGTTATATACTCTAAATTTTTAATTTTTTCATAAGACAACTCTGAGAAACAATATTTCTCTACATCTTTTAAAACTAAGTCTAAATTTAGTTTCTTTTGAGTAATTTTATTCAATCTAATCTCACTCCTTCTATCTATATTTACATGCTTTATCTTTTTATAACACAAACTATTATACACTAAATATAAGCATTAAACAATTTCTTTCGATTAAAATCATAATCTGGTTTAATAATACAAAAATTCGAAGTACTTAACATACTCCGAATTCTTCAATTATTTATTAAAAAATAAACTAATAAACTGTTTTGATAACACTGGTGTGTTTTGTATTATATAATCTGGTAAAACTGAATCTTTAAATATTGCTATCTTCCAATCTGGTGTAGGCAATACTGTTACTAGATATAATACTACGAAAACTATTAAATAAATTTCTACAAACCCTAAAATAGCTCCTAAATATCTATCCGTTATTTTTATTAACGGTAATTTTCTAACAACACCTAATGTTTGTGCTAGAATTTGTATTATTAATCGTATTACAATAAATAATACAATAAATGAAACTATTCGGTAATATGCAGTTGGAATATTTAATCCTTTATATATTCCTTCTAAACCATCTGTAACATCAGTTGGAATTGGTATCATACTTGTAAATAAATATGCTAATCTTGAACTGAATAACATTGATACTACATACCCTATTACAATTGTTCCTAGATAAAAAATTTGCATGATTAACCCACGTTTGTATCCTAAGTACGCACCTGCTGCTAATAATAATGCAATAATTATATCAACCATGTTTTCTCCTTTCCAATCATAATCTATTTTACTTTAACGTCTTATGATTAGTATATTGATATTTTACTCTATCAACTTTAAAGTAGCATTAATCTATTTTAGACTAATGCTACTTTTTTAATTTAACATTTAATTATTATTCAACCCCAATAATATATGGATATACTGGTTGTCCTGATTCAATAAGTTCTACTTCTACATCAGGATATTTTTCTTCGATTAATTGCTCTAAGAAATCAGTATATTCTTCTGTACTTTCTTCACCAAGGTAAAGTGTAACAATTTCAGAGTCATCATCAAGTGATTTTTCTAATAATTCTTCTAATACTGTATTAAGTGAAAGATTAGAAACTACAATCTTACCATTTCTAATTCCCATAAATTCATCTTTCTTAATTTCAACACCTTCAATATTAGTATCACGAACAGCGTGTGTTACTTCTAAAGTACTTACTGTAGATAAGACTTCTTGCATGTTTGCAAAGTTTTCTTCAGCAGCTGCTTGTGGATTGTATACCATTACCGCAGCTAGTCCTTGAGGTGCTGTTTTACTTTCAACTACAAAAACATTTTCTTCAGCTAACTCAGCAGCTTGTTTTGCTGCAAGTTGGATGTTTTTGTTATTAGGGAAAATAAAGATATTCTTAGCGTTAACTTCTTTAATAGCTTTCATGATATCTTCAGTAGATGGATTCATTGTTTGCCCACCTTCTACGATATAATCAACCCCCATAGAAGTTAGAACTTTACTTAAGCCAGCTCCCATAGAAATAGAAATCATCGCTTGTTCTTTAAGTTCTTTTGGAGTTGTAGCTTGTTTAGACTCTTGTTTTCTAAGAACTTCACGGTGTTGTTCTCTCATATTATCAGATTTAATTTTGATAAGTTCTCCGTATTGTTGTCCATAGTTGAACACGTCACCTGGAGTTTCTGTATGAACGTGAATTTTTACATACTCACTATCAGAAATAACTAATAATGAATCACCAAATTTGCTCATATCTTCACGGAATTTATCTTCATTAAATTCTTTTTTCTCTTTATCAAGACGTACAGTGAATTCTGTACAGAATCCATACACAATATCTTCTGGGCTCATGAAATCCATATCATGATCATCTTCGAATTGCATATCAACAACATTAGTTTCTACCGCTTCTAGACCTTCGATTTTCTCACCTTTTAGTGCAGCAACAAATCCTTGGTATACACAAACAAGACCTTGACCACCTGAGTCTACAACACCAACTTCTTTTAAGATTGGTAATAATTCAGGTGTTCTTTTTAGTGACGCTTGGGCTTCAGCATAGATAGCTTCCATTACTTCTACCACAGAAGTAGTTTTCTCAGCTGCTTTTACCCCAGCTTCTGCAGCTTCACGTGCAACTGTTAGGATTGTTCCTTCCACAGGTTTAATTATCGCTTTATATGCGATACTTACACCATTTTGAATAGCTTCAGCAAATTCTTTTGCATTAACTTCCTTTTTATCAGCGATGTGTTGAGACATCCCTCTAAATAGTTGAGAAAGGATAACACCAGAGTTTCCACGTGCCCCCATTAATAAACCTTTAGAAAAAGATTTACCTAATTCACCGATGTTTTCAACAACATTTGCAGCTGTTTCTTTTGCACCTGATGACATTGAAAGATTCATATTTGTTCCTGTATCACCATCTGGTACAGGGAAAACGTTCAATGCGTTTATTTTTTCTGCATTTTTAGCTAAATTTTTTGATCCTAAGTCGATCATTTCAGCTAAAACAAGTCCGTTAATTTTCTCCACTATCTTTCCTCCTATTTATTTACCTTGATGCCTTGAATGTAAATGTTAATTTCATCTACTTTAACACCTAGTGTTTTTTCTATTTGATATTTAACTGAAGATTGAACATTGTTAGCTATTTCTGAAATTTTTGTTCCATACATAACAATGATATATAAATCAATAACAAGTTTATCTTCATCTTTTTTTACTTTAATTCCTTTTGCGTAATTTTCTTTACGTAAAATTTCTGTAATTCCATCTTTAACTTGATTTTTACTAGCCATTCCTATAATACCGTAGCAACTTACAGCTGCTCCACCAGCTACTGATGCAATAACATCATCACTTATAGAAACATGACCAAATTCATTATTAATTTCTAATGACATATCTTTTCCTCCTATTCAAAAATAGACAAATTGAACATACGAACTATTATACCTTTTTTGACAGAAAAATACAAGTAAAACATTGATATTTCTCTACTTAGAGCCTTTTAGCATCCCTTTTATAATACTATTATTTATTATTATTGATGAACTCCTTAGAGTGAATCATTAATGTAATAACATCACAAACAGGAGTTGGAATATTATGTATTTTCCCTAATCTTGATACTTCTCCATTTAAGTAATCAATCTCTGTTAAACGACCATTTTTCATATCTTGATATAGTGAAGGATAATGCGCTCCTCCCGTTTCTAGTGAGAATAGACTTTCTATATTTTTTTCAATAACTTCTTGTTTTACGTCAATACCTTCTGCTCTTCCTACAGCTGTTACTTCATTCAAAACTGCTCTCGTTAATTCTAAATTTTTAACATAACTTCCATATTGATTAATATTGCAATCAATTAAAGTACAATATGAATTTAATACACAGTTTAATCCAGCTTTATGCCAGATTGATTGATAAGTATCAGATGAATACTTAATATTTAATCCAGCACCGTTAAATCTTTCTACTAAAGCTAATGTTCTTTCTAGGTTAACCTCATTAACTTGTTTTAATTCTATTTTCCCTATACCATGGGCTTCAAGGATTCCTGGTCCACCAAGACCACTAGTCCATACAGTAACACCTATTAAAATATTTTCTTCTTTTACATAATCTTTTAATGTTTCTACATGCCCAAGACCATTTAAAATACAAATAATTTTAGTATCTTCGTGTAAAAGATGCTTTACACTTTCTAACATCGATCTTAACTGCATCGATTTAGTTGCTACAAATATAATATCATACTCCCCTAAAATTTGCTCTGGTTTATAAATAGGAATATAGTAGTTTCCTAAATCAACATCATCAATAACGACCTTTAATCCTTTATTTCTTATATTTTCAACATGTTCTTCCCAAGTATCAACGAAAGTCACATCCTCATTATTTTTAAATAACATGTATCCAAATCTCGAACCTAGTGCCCCCGCACCTGCAAATAATATTTTCATAATTATTCTCCTTAATTTATCTTCTACTTTAATTTTATAATTACAGAATTACTTTGTCAACGTTATCTCTTTATTTTTAATATATAAAAAAAGATACTCGAAATAAATTCGAATATCTTTTAATTAACTATAAGTTTTCTGGTTTATATGCTTCAGGTTTATATAGCTTTAATATATCTGAATAAAGTCTATCAGCTAAGAATGCAACTACAAACGGGATTACAAAGAATGCTAATAGAATTGGAAGTAAGTTCCCACCATTCATTGCATATGATTTTGTAGGTCCGATTAATCCGATAATTCCAAATCCTGCACTTTCATGTGTTCCAAGAATTTTTAGGAAGTAACCAGATAAACCTGTAACTGCTGCTGTTGTTAAAATAGTAAGGAATAATTGTGGTTTACGTGCACAGTTAGGCATCATAAGTTTAATTGCTCCTAATAGGATAGCAACACTTGCTCCTTTACTCTTAGCTCTGTATGTACCAATTGCTAGTACTGCAGCTGCAGAAACTAATCCTAATGTAGCTGCTCCTGCACCTACATAGTTCTCATTCGTGAATAAGATTAATCCCATCGCTACTGTAGATACAGGTGTTACGATTAAGAATGAGAATGCCATTGTTATTAAAATACACATTAATAATGGTTGTAATGTTGTGAATTCAAAAATTAATGACGCTAATAGTTTTGTTAAACCCTTTGTATAAGGTAATGTTACTAATCCTAATGCTGCTACTAATCCTCCAGTTATCGGTAAGAAAATAATTGTAACAGCTCCAAATTTATCTTTGACAAGATTTATTACTAATGCCCCGATTGCTGCTATTAAAATTACGTTGAATAAATCTCCCATCGGAACTCCAGTCCACGCTTTTGTTTGAGCATTAAATGTTAATGATCCACTTGCAGCTAAAACTGTTGCTCCTAATACTGCTGACTCTAAAGGTTTAAATTTTAAACTTTGCCCAACAATAACGCCGACTAAAACTGGAATAGAAAATTGTAATAAATACATCGCTTGTGACAGTGTCGTGAATACGTTCGGTGCAAATAGAGTTCCTAAGTACTTAAACAATGTACTTAAAACAGCATTTGGAATTAATCCAGCAACAACTCCTAAGGCAGTTCCGTTTAAAATTATATTAAGAAAATCCTTTACTCTTTTTGACATATATATCCTCCTTTTTCTTGTTTGTTTTTAATATAATAAATATAATAATATAAAATCAAAAAAAAGTAAAGAATTTTTTGAAAATTTCTCTCTTTTTTCTTTTTTTATTTCATTAAAGTATATACAAAAGGAGAATTCATAGATAAAACTACAAAATTCTCCTTTAAATAATCTATAATATTGGTTTTTTATTCGGTGTACCAGCTTTTCTTGGATACTTATTAGGTGTTTCTTTGGCTTTACGAATTTCTAGTATATGCCTTTCTTCACCTTCAATATCAAATTCAAGATCTTGCTCTAATTTTCCACCTAAAAGTTTTATTGCATTTATTGCTTCTTTAGTTTCTTCTTCAGCTTTTTGAGCTTTTAGACTTAAGAAGTAACCATCTTTCTTAACTAATGGTAGACAAAGCTCAGCTAATACATTTAATCTTGCTACAGCCCTAGCAGTTACTATTTCAAAACTTTCTCTGTATTCTTTATTTTGACCAAATTCTTCCGCTCTAGCATGAACAAAATTACAATCAGTAAGTCCAAGTTCATCTTTTACTAGATTTAAAAACTTAATACGTTTATTTAAAGAATCAACAATAGTAACTTTTAAATTTGGGTATAATATTTTCAATGGAATTGATGGAAATCCTGCTCCACTTCCCACATCACAAATACTTTCAATATTTGAATAATCTTTATAAAATGCTAATGAAATCGAATCAAAGAAATGTTTTGTATAAAACTCATCTTCTTCAGTTATAGCAGTAAGATTGATTTTTTGATTCCATTCTACAACTAAATCATAGTATTTACTATACTGCTCTTTCTGAAGTTCTGATAATTCTATACCTACCTTTTCTTTCACAGCATTATAGAATTGTTCTTTATTCATTATTCATACCTCTTCTTTGTTCTAAGTATACTAATAGAATAGAAATATCCGCTGGGTTAACTCCTGATATACGAGATGCTTGTCCAATAGTTAATGGTAAAACTTTTTTTAGTTTTTCCCTTGCTTCTAAAGCTAAACTTGGTACATCATCATAATTTAAATCTGAAGGTATTTTCATCTCATTCATTTTTTTAAGTTTTTCAACTTGTTGAATAGATTTTTTAATATACCCTTCATATTTAACCTCGATTTCAACTTGTTCTACTACGTCTTTTGGTAAAACTGTTTCATCATTTGCTAAATAAAGTACATTTTCATGAGATAATTCTGGACGTCTTAGCATATCAATGGCTAAAATTCCATCACGAATTTCAGCACTGTTTAACTCTGCTAATTTTTCTAAAGTAGCAGCTGTTGGAGTTATTCTGAAAGTTTTAAGTCTTTCTATTTCATCAGCTACCATTTTACGTTTTTCACAGAATTTATTATATCTTTCTTCTGTTACTAGGCCATAGTTATAAGCTTTTTCAGTTAAACGCATATCTGCATTATCGTGACGTAGAAGTAATCTATGTTCCGCTCTTGAAGTTAGAAGTCTATAAGGTTCATTTGTTCCTTTTGTTACTAAGTCGTCAATAAGAACTCCAATATATGCTTCATCACGGCCAAGAATCATAGGTTCTTCTCCTAGAACTTTACATGCGGCATTTATTCCTGCCATGATTCCTTGACCTGCAGCTTCTTCATAACCACTTGTACCATTAATCTGACCAGCTGTAAATAATCCATCGATTAATTTCGTCTCTAATGTTGGCCAAAGTGTTGTTGGATTTACTGCATCGTACTCAATAGCATAACCATTACGCATAATAACTGCATTTTCTAATCCTGCAATACTTCGAACCATATCTCTTTGTACATCATCAGGTAATGAAGTTGATAAACCTTGTACATAGATTTCTTTCGTATTTCTTCCTTCTGGTTCTAAGAATAGTTGGTGTCTTTCTTTATCATTAAAACGAACATATTTATCTTCAATACTTGGGCAGTATCTAGGTCCTGTTCCTTTTATTACTCCAGAGTACATTGCAGAACGCCCTAAGTTTTTATCAATAATTTCATGCGTGTTTGTATTAGTATATGTTAACCAACAAGGAACCTGATCTTTTACGAATTCTGTAGTTTCATAACTAAATGCATGCTCCTCCTTATCACCCGGTTGAATTGCTGTTTTTGAAAAATCTACACTATCTGCATTAACCCTTGGTGGTGTCCCAGTTTTAAATCTAACTAAATCAAAACCTAATTCTTCTAATTGTTTTGCAAGATCGATTGATGGCATCTGATGGTTAGGTCCTGAAGAATATTTAATATCTCCTATTACGATTTCACCACGTAAATAAGTACCAGTTGTGATAATTATTGTCTTAGCTTTATATGCTGTACCAAGCATAGTTCTTAGACCAACCACTTTATTATCTTCAATAATAAGCTCACGTACCATCGCTTGCTCGATATCTAGATTTGGAGTATCTTCTAAGATTCTCTTCATCTCTAATTGGTATTCTACCTTATCAGATTGCATTCTTAATGCACGAACTGCTGGCCCTTTTGCGGTATTTAACATCTTACTTTGAATGTTAGTTTTATCTGCTACACGTCCCATTAGACCACCAAGTGCATCTACTTCACGTACAACAATTCCTTTTGCCGGTCCACCCACACTTGGGTTACATGGCATAAAACCAATAGTATCTAAGTTTATTGTAATCATTAAAGTTTTAACACCTTTTCTACTAGCGGCGTGCGCTGCCTCAATTCCGGCATGTCCTCCTCCAATTACAATAACATCATATTCTTTTAAAAATTCAGTCATAGTACCTCCATATATTTTAACGTAATTGCAAAATAATGCTTTGACCAAAATTTTGATATATTACTAAATTTTTACCTTTATTATATTATCATATTGGGAACAAAAAAACTAATAATATACATATAATAGTTTTGTTATTTCATATTTTAAATAAACTTTTTACATTTTCATCTTATGGGAGTGACTCAAAAATCGTTATTTCGGAGAAATCGATTTTTTCGAGTCACCCCCGCAAAGTTTATTAGATGTCTAAAGAGCTTTTACAAAGCGAATTTAGATATCAATAAACCACTGCGTCTGTGAGTTTTCATGTAAGCTATTTTTAAAATCTAGTACTTTCGGATCAGCCCTATAATATTTGAATACAAAAAAATCGTAGCACTTTCGTACTACGATTAATCTGTCTATTCTGTTATCTTGTTAAACTCATTAAATTTATCTTTACTGAATAAACCTAAGTGTTTATCAACCATAATTGAGTTTGTCATACCACCACTAACGTTTAAGCAAGTACGTCCCATATCTAAGATTGGATCTACTGCTAAAATTGGGTTAATTTGATTAAATAATGCACCAAAACCTACTCCATTTACTGAAACTGAAGCAGCAGTAATTGCTGTTCCTGGAACTCCTGCAATACCTACTGAACCTAAAGTTACAACAATCACAGTCATAATGAATAATGTTGCATCAATTGCAATTCCATTTGCATTAGCTAAGAACACAACTAACATAGTCGGGTAAATCCCTGCACATCCTTGCATCCCTGCTGTAGATGAGAATGAAGCAACAAAGTTTGCTGTTGATTGGTTTACTCCCATTTCTTTAGTTAATGTACTAATTGTTAGAGGTAAAGTACCTGCACTTGAACGAGAAGTAAATGCTAAAACTAAAGGTTTACTTGCTTTTTTGAAGTATGTAACTGGTGAAACACCGTGTAAAACTAAGAATAATCCTTGAATAATGAATTGAATTACAACGGCTACATATAGTAAAGCAATGAATAATAATACATCTTTAATTGATTTTAATCCTCTTTGAGCAATTGTATTCGCTAATAATGGAATTACTGCATAAGGTAATAATCTAATTACTAACACCGTCATACGAGAAACTATAGCATGTAAGTTGGCGATATAATCAATAAAAGTTTTAACTTTATTTTCATCTTTATTTTGAATATATCTTGCAGCTAAGCCTATAAACATTGCAAAAATTACTACACCGATAACGTTAAAATCAACCATCGCTTTTATAGGATTTGAAGGAATTAATTCACGAATAATTGTAACAACGTTTTTCACCTCTTTAATTTTACTATCTCCATTTCCTAGAACAATAGAACTATTTCCAAGTTTAAAAATAGCAGACACTACAAATCCAACAATTGAACTTATAGCTACCATACCTAAAGTAATAATTAAAGTTAAACGTGTTAGTTTTTTCACATCAGTGTTTGCATTAATATTAACGATAACGTTAATAATAGAAACAAGCACTAATGGAACAATTAACATTTTAATTAAATCAATAAAGCCATTCCCGAATAATGAATACCAAGTCGTAATCTCAGCAACATATTTAATTTTCATCGGTTCATCACTAAAACCTGAATATGCTTGAATAGCTATACCTAAAAGTAAACCAATTGCTGTTGATAATAAAGTTCTCTTTGAAGAACTAACTCTTTTTTGCGCTAGATAATACATAAAGTAAAATAGTCCAAAAAGCACTAATAAAAATAATAAAGTTTCTTTTGTAGAAATCATAATAAATTTCTCAAAGAATGTAAATTTGTTTTCCATTTATCTATCCTCCAAATGAGTATATTACTCATCTTCTATTTTATATTTTGTAAAATTTTGATATTAAATTTTACTCCAACTACAGATAGAATGGAAAAGAATTGAACCTTTTTCCATACAGTACCTCCAAAATGTAAATGATAGTTAAATTAAACTACAATTTTCACAAATTTTCAATATTTTTGCTTAAAATGAATATTATGAAATGTTTTTGTTTACTTAACTTTTCTAATACGTTATAATAGGGAATAGTTATCATTTATATATAAATAGAACGGAGGGATCTTTTTGAATATTAAATTAGTTTATGCGAGTTTAACAGGTAATACTGAAATGTTATCTGATTTAATGATTGAAAAATTCGAAGAAGAAAAAGGATTAGAAATAGAAAAATTATTTATCGAAGATATGGAAGATTTTGATTTTCTTGATGATGCCGATGCATTTATCGTAGCGACATACACATATGGTGAAGGAGAGCTACCAGAAGAAATGGAAGAATTTTTCGAAGCACTTGCTGACAAAAATTATGAAGGAAAAATCTATGGAGTTATCGGTACTGGTGACACAATTTATGATGAATATTGTGTTTCTGTAGATCAATTCAACGAGCAAATTGCTAAAACTGGTGCAACTAACCCAACAGAAAACCTTAAAATTGAAATTGAAGCAGATACAGACGAAGACTTTGAAAATATCGATAAATTTATCGAATCTTTTGCTAGTGCTTTATAATAAAAAATACGGTTATGAATTTTCATAACCGTTATTTTTTATCCTTTAAAGAAGACGTTTACCCTTTCAAATTCGTCTTCCCAATTATTCCAATCTAATCTTATTTTAGAATTCTCTTCTAGAATATCTTCAACTAAGTTTTCGATCGTAATTTCTTCTAATGAAGATTTTATAGCTTTATTTACTGTATTAACTTTTTTCAAATACTTGCTATAACGTTTATCAACCGCTAACGCACCTTCAAAAATTTTAGATACATAATCTGTTTTTAAAGCAAATATTTCTACTTCATCATTTAACGCTACATATACGTCATATAAAGTAACTTTTTTATTTGATTTATATTTATATCCCCCGCCAATACCAGTGTTAGCTTTTACTAGATCATTGACAACCAATTTTCTCATAATTTTTTTCAGATACGTTGGAGAAATATTTAAACGCTGACTTATTTCCTTAGAATTTAAGAAAACATGCCTATCTTGAAGGTATAACATTACCATTATACAGATTGCTTGTTCAGTACTTTTTGTTAAATGCATAAACTCAACCTCTTTTCTTTATAATATAACTCTACTTACATCCTTATTTTATGATATATTTTTATAATTGTCAAATGTTATCTTAATTTTTCTCCCCAGTATTGATAATAGGTACATTCAATGGAACCGTTAAATAACTTTCTTCTTTTCGTTGCCTTTTTCCCATATAAATGTTCAAACATTTTATGAGAAGTTAATAAGTAAAGTGACCAATGTTTTTTATTTTTAAGTTCAGTCCCTAAAAACTTATACATCGCCTCTACTTCTTTTTTCTCTCCTAAACGTTCTCCATACGGTGGGTTAGCAATAACACACCCAGTTTCCTTCTTCGCTACAAAGTCGAAAACTGACATCTGTTTGAACTTAATAACTCCCGCTAATCCTATTTCTTCAGCGTTATTTTCAGCAGTTGCTATCATCTTAGGATCAATATCAGAACCATATAATTCTAATTCTTTCTCATAATCAATTAGATCCTCAGCTTTGTTTCTTTCTTCATCTACGAGACTTTTCGGCATCCATGGCCATTTTTCAAAGTCAAAGTTTCTATTGATTCCAGGTGCCATATTTTGTGCCGCCATAGCCGCTTCAATTAATAATGTTCCTGATCCACAGAATAAATCATATAAAGGTGTTTCACCTTTCCAGTTAGTTAGTTTTACCATTGCTGCTGCTAATGTTTCTTTTAATGGAGCTGTCCCTTGTTTAGCACGATATCCACGCTTATGTAATCCATCTCCAGAAGTATCTAATAGAATAGTTGCAATATCATTTAACATAATAATCTCTAGTCTATATCTAGCTCCTGTCTCGGTTAACCACCCTGTAACTCCATAGCTTTTCTTCATTTTTTCAACAATTGCTTTTTTTACGATTGACTGACAGTCAGAAACACTAAATAGTGTAGACTTATGACTTCGTCCATCGACAGGAAACTTAGCATCTACTGGAAGATATTTATCCCATTCTATTTCTTTAGTTTTTTCAAAAAGTTCTTCGAAAGTATACGCAGGAAATTGTGCAACTACGATTTTAACCCTATCTGCACATCTTAACCATAGGTTCGAACGCACTATTGCTCTCTTATCTCCTGAATAATACACTCTCCCGTTTTCTACTTTTGTTTCATAACCTAATTCTTGCACTTCTTTAGCTACTATTGCTTCAATTCCCATAGGGGTTGTTGCTACTAAATTAAAATTCATTTCTTCCTCCTTAAAAAAAGGGGCTCCTAAGAGCCCCTAGAACTAGTTGTTTTTCTTATCATAAGCCATATTCTGTATCTATCTTACTCAAACGAGACTAGTCTACTCTCGTAAAAATAGCTGTGATCATCTGTCTAAATATATACATATTTCCTATTCCTACATTCATTTCTGCGGAATAAGTGCTTCTACCAAAATTTGAATTGCTCACTCAAGGGGTTTACCGCGTTCCACTTCTTATATTTCTATAAGAACTCCGTCACTGTGGCACTTTCAAGACATATAACCATATAGAAAACTACTTAGGTCATATTTTCTGCCGTCACCATAAGGTGCCTAAACTTATTTTTTCGTTTAGCGTTGAACACTACAGGCATCTCAGCCTGTGTGAGTATGGACTTTCCTCAGCATTTCTGCCGCGATCACTCAAAGAAAAACACTTATATTACTTTACACTAAAAATAACGTTTTGTAAACAATAATCTAAACTATTTTTCTAATACAGAAATTTTACCTTCAGCAATTTCCTCTAATGCTTTACCAACTTCTTTATGAGAAGTGTATTTATCTAGTTTGCTTGTTTCAGGATTTGCAAATAGTTCTCTTGCTCTTTTACTTGCTAATGATACTAGCATATATTTTGAATTTACTTTTGATTTTAATACGTCTAATTTTGGATATAACATTTTTTTCTCCTACATTTCTTCTAATTCTAATAATGCTCTTCTATATTTCATCTCAATACGTTCACGTTTTAAATGCTCACTAAGTATAATCGCTTTAATTCTTTCTACAGCTTTGTCTACTTCGTCATTCTCAACTACATAATCGTATAAATGCATCATATTAATTTCTTTTTTAGCTTTCGCTATACGTGATTCGATTACATCATCACTCTCAGTTCCACGACCTTTTAATCTTTCTTTAAGGTCACCAATACTAGGTGGTGCTAAAAATATAAATAAAGCATCTGGGATTTTGCTTTTTACTTGTCCAGCACCTTGTACTTCAATTTCTAAAAATATATCTTTTCCTTTTTCCATCGTCTCCCTTACATATTTAACGGGAGTTCCGTAATAATTATCGACATATTGAGCATATTCTAATAGCTCACCTTGTTGAATTAAAGACTCAAATTCTTCTTTTGTCTTAAAGAAATAATCAACCCCGTCTACTTCACCAGGTCTCATACCTCTTGACGTCATTGAAATTGAATATTCGAAGTCAACATCATTACTTTCAAAAATTCTTTTTCTAACAGTACCTTTACCTACTCCTGAAGGTCCTGAAAGAACTATTAATAATCCTTTCTCCATTTTTCGTATCCTTCTGTTATGTTTTATTATCTTTTTATGATACCATAAATCGGAAAAAATTTAAACTATAAACATGTATATTTAAGTTGTAAATTAATTCGATAATATTTTCTTAAAATTCTCAATTTTTATTATTAAAATACAAGTCTAATAATTGCTAATGAAATTATTCCTACCACAACTATCACCAAGAGACTTTTTGAAATGATTGCACTTAATACAGTAGGTAGAGAAGCAAGTAGATTTTCATAATTAATCTGAGGAAACTCTCCAATCTTTTGAATAAATAGGCTATCAAACCATAAAGCTGACATTATTACAATCGGTACAAAACTTAGATACTCTATGATTGGCTTAGGCAAATCAAATTTCTTTAATAATACAAATGGAAGTACTCTAGATAACCAAGTCACAATTGTACATCCTAATATTGTTAATATTATATAGTTAGTAGATAACATTTTTCAACACCACTCCTATCGCACATCCTATTAAAGTAACCACTATAATCAATACATTGCTTGGGATAAAAATCATTCCAAAGTATACTAAGAAGAATACAACAACAATTACTAGAAATTGTACTTTTTTCTTAATAGTAAAATCTGAAATAACTTGTAAATACAATAATCCTATAAACATCGCTACTAGAGCAAAATCTAAACCTAGGGACTTAGGATCCTTAACTACTCCACCTAGTAATGCTCCTGTAACTGATGATAGAGCCCAAGTAAAATATGATACTAGGTTTGCGGTATTAAACCACTCATAAGTTAGTCTCCCATTTGTAAAATGCTGTTTATTCATTCCTAACGCAAAACTCTCATCAGTTAAAAATGTACCTATTGAGATATTTTTTAATAGACTATATCTTTTAAAAAATGGTGCTAAAGTCATACTCATTAATATCATTCTTGAATTAATTAAAAAAGTTGCAAGGACGATTGAAAGTATTGAAAAACCGCTAGAAAGCATACTTACAGTTATAAATTGGGCACCACCTGCGTATATAAACAATGACATCGCTCCGACAACAAAAGGATTAAAACCAGCTGAACTTGCTATGATACCAAATGCCAAACCTATTCCAATATATCCAAAAACTGTAGGTAATGTATCTTTTATTGCAGTCTTTATATCTAATTTATCATTCATATATTCACCTTCCTTGACTATTTAATTGATTTATTTTATTAAAAGCTCACCTATAAAATCTTTATCAATTTTCTGCTTAACTGTTTTTTGTCCAGTGTAAGTTACTAAGCCCGGTTTAGCACCAGATATTTTTTTTACATTTTTAATTAACGTTCTATCAACATTAACATACTCTTCATTTTTAAACTTAGAATAATAGGCAGCTAACATCGATGCAATCTCTATTGTCTCTTCGCTAGGATTATTATCGAAAATTACAACGTGACTACCAGGAATATCTTTAGCATGAAACCATAGGTAATCTCGTCTTGCTAATTTATTGGTAATAGCATCATTTTGAAGATTATTTTTTCCGACATAAATGGCAGTACCATTATGGTTAATTACAAAATAATTACTCTTATTTTTTTTCTTATTTACCTTAATCTTTTCTTTTAATATTCCATTAGCAATCAATTCTTCTTTGATTTCTGCTATATCAGTTTTATCTGCATTTTCTATTTGGAATTTTATAGTCTCAAAATATCCTAAATCCTGTTTCGCAATCTCTATTTGTTCAATTAAATTCTCAATTGTTCTCTTGTTCTTTTTATATAAATCAAAGTACTTCTCTGAATTCTTCTCAATAGTTAGATTCGGATCTAAATCGATCTCAATATCCGATAAATCTTCACTATAAAAATTTTGCAGTGTTACAATCTCCGGTATTTCTTTTTTAAATAAATAAATATTTGAAATTAGAAGTTGTCCCTTTAATTTATAATCATCTCTATTATTAGCTTGTTCCAGTTCATTTTTTAATATATCAATTTTCTTATTTAATCTATTTATTTTAGAATTAACAAAATTAAAAAGCTTTTTATCAGTATTTTTATTTATCGACTCTCTGGCTATATCCATGTAGTAGTAATCTAATAATTGTGACAATGATTCAAAATCTCTACTATACTCTTTAACTTCAAAGAAATAAAAATCCTTCTTATTGTTCTCTTCAAGTAAAACGGGTTTAAAGTAATTATCAAACTCCTTACAAAAACTAATAAATGAATTTTTCAAATCTTCTTCCGAATTTTTTGGGAAATAATTATTCAGTAATGCTGAAACGCCGTAGAAACTTTTCATTAAGAATTTTTTATCATCAATAGGAAACTCAATGTCACTATAGCTACTAAAGTCAAAAGGATTAATTTTTTCTACTGTCGGAGGAAGGGTGTATTCCATATTAGATATAGTCGATCTCTTATACTCAAGACTGTAGCTATTTTTTAAAGACTCTAATATAATATTATCTTCATTAGTTAATATTATATTTGAGTGTTTACCCATTAATTCTGAAATTAGATAATAATACTTTTCATATCCTAAATCATCAAAGTTTTTTATTTTAAAAATTACTATTCGGTCATTATTAACTTGATTTATTTCTAATATTATTCCACCTGTTAAATACTTTCTAAGTACTGAACAAAAATTCGAAGGTGTTGAAGGATTTTCAAAACTATTATTTGTTAACTGTATTCTAGACGCACTTGAACTTGCAGATAAAAACAATTTTAAATTCTTTCCTTTTCTAACAGAAAATACAAATTCATCTGTCGATAAATTATTTATTTTATTTATACGACCATTTAATATATTTTCTTCTAATTCTTTCACCATTTTTCTTATGAAAAAACCATCAAATGCCATTTTTATCCTCCTTGTATTTTAATATATAATTTAAAATTATATCATAGATATTAATTTGTGTATATGAAAATAAGAAACATACAAATACTAAAAAGAGACGATATATACATATCATCTCTTTTTAAATACTATTTATTTTCAAATCTTTTTGAAACTAATACTCCCCACACTAATAATCCAAGTAATACTACCCAGAAAATAACAGTCCAAAGTGTAGAATGTGGGAAATCATGAGGGATAAGTGCTAATTTCTCATGAGCAGCTGCAATTACAAATAGTTTAATACCTACCCAACCAACAATAAGAAATGCGGCGATTTCTAAACCTGGTTTAGTTTCTAATACTCTTATAAATATGTTAGCTGCATAACGCATGATAACTACACCAACAAAACCTCCAATTACCATTACAGTAAATTGACCAAGGTTAATTCCTCCAATAGATGTCTCAGAAATATGAGGTAATGTTATCGCAATAGCTACAGCAGCTAAAATTGAATCAATCGCAAAAGCTATATCAGTAAGCTCAACTTTAATTACAGTCGCCCAGAAACCACTTTGTTTTTTAGGTTCAGCAATCTCTTCAGTTTCATCACCTTGTTTTCTTTTATCGAAAAATTCTTTAATATGTGCACCTGCCATATATAACAAGTACAAACCACCTAAAACTTGAATTTCCCAATACTGCGCTAATATTGTAATTAAGAAAATCGCTATTATTCTAAATATCAATGCTCCTGCAAGACCGTACATCAATGCATGCTTTTGTTCTTTAGGTGGCAGATGTCTAACCATAACTGCAAGAACAATAGCATTATCTGCTGAAAGTAATCCTTCTAAAAGTATTAAACTCAATAATACTATCACATATTGAATTAGTATCTGTGTATCCATTCTAATCTCCTTCTATCCTATTATTTTTTTCATTAATCTAACAATAACGATAACTACGATTAATCCTAACATGTTTAATGCTAGCGGTAAAAAGTTACCCAGATTAAAAGTAATATTCTGATTTAATAGATTAAAAGATTTAGTAAAGATAGTTAATACACTATTATCTACTCTTTCTGCTGGTACAGAAAATCTAGATTTTATCATATTTGCTATAACTTCTCCTCCTATGAAAAATAAAAGTGAGAAAGAAATTGCCAAGTTTGTGTTATTAAATAGTGTTAATGCTAATAAGAAAATAAGGTTAGCAAACACGAATAATAAAACTAGCATCGCAGCATATGATCCTGCTGTATTAACATTCAACATTAATGTTTTTAACTCTTCAAAAATATTTCTTTTTAGTAAGAAAATTATTCCTATGAAGCATGCAATTACTATAACATAGTAAACTAAAAAATAAATTAAATTTGCTAAAATAGCTAAGATATCTCTTGTTGATTTCTTTTTTCTTATTTCCAAAAGAACATTTACTTTTGAAATATAATCTTCTCTATATGAATATATGTAATTTAATCCCATTATAAAAATTACTATCACCATATTCACTTTAAGAATTATTGAAAATATAATATCTAATATTGACTTATCATAAAACGTAGCCAACGTGTCTAGTTTATATACAAATGCAAAGTTAATTAACGATAAAATAATTATAAATAAATAATTAAATTTACGTCTAAATAACTTTCCGAATTCTAATGCGAACAACATTATAGATCAGCCTCGCCCTCATATAGTTTAATTTTTTCACCTAGATTACGAATTTGAAATATTTCTATGTTATTTTTCAATAAAGCATAAACTACTTCTTCAAGAACTTCTTCTCTTACTACTATTTCATTATTGTGATAAATAGTAAATTGATGCCCTTCTAAAATTTCATCTAGATTTTCTTGACTAGAAACATTTATAGCCGTAAGTTGTTTTAATATTAATAAGTCTTCTAAATTTCCGAAGTATGATTTAATTCCATCAGTAATAACTAAAACTTTATCAGCAATACTATTAAAGCTATTAAGCATTGTATCTAAAATAATCACATTTGCATTGTTTGATTTATCAAGAATTAATTCACTAATCTCTTCTTTATCTTCAGTAGTTAAACTCTCTTCCGTGTTATCAACGATTAATACATTTTGATCTACTAAAATTGAAAATAGAATATGAAATTTTGTCACTTCATTTGATTCTAAATCCTTATATTTTCCTCCAGAATCTAAGTTTAAAAATTCTAGGTCACCTACTAATTCTTCTTCAGTAGCTTTTATATTAAATAGAGATAATGCTTTTTTCAGATTTTTTAATAATGATAAATCATTATAAAAACCAAAATCTTTAGCAAATAAAAGTCTCTGATTATTTATGTTCTCACCATCGAAAAGAATTTCACCTTTAAACTTAGTTCTTTGTCTAAAAGAATCCTTTAATAATTCTAAACTTGCAGAACTATTATTAACAATAGTCAATATTTCTCCTGTTTCAACTCTGAAATCAAGTTCTAATATCGTATCTCTTTTTATTTTTTTTGTATATTCTTTAAATTCTAAAACCATTATTTCTCCTATAAAAAATAACATTAGTGTAATGTTTTATTGTTATATTCATTTTATCTCTTTAAATATTAGATTACATCTTATAATAATACCATTGCTTTAACCTAATGTCAAAACAATAGTAAAGAAAAATAAAAGATGATAGAAGATATCTCTTCTACCATCTTACGTGTAGTTATTTATTTTCTTTTACAAAGAATGTTAATACAACTCCAAGTACAAATCCTACTAATGCATAGTTTAACCAAGCAAAATCAGCTGGTACTGGAAGGAAGTTTACTTTAGCTAGAACATTATCAACTGCAGGTACTGCAAGTTTAAATGTTGAAGCTACAGTAGAATATAAACTAAATAATCCAGTGAATAAAACTGTACAAACATAAACTACTTTTTTACCACCAAAGAAGTTGTTTAAAAATCCTAGTAAAATTAATACCATTGTTAATGGATATAATAAAACAAGTACTGGAACAGCTCCTTGGATGATTGCTGCTAATCCGTAGTTACCTACTGCAAATGAGAATAATGTTAATGCGATAGCGTAAGTTTTATAACTAACTTTGTCGTAAAGTCTTACGAAGAATGAAGCACAAGCTGTTACTAATCCAACACTTGTAGTTAAACAAGCTAAGAATACGATAACGAATAGTAATAATTTACCAACATTACCAAAGTAATATGTTGTTGCCCCTGTTAATACTCCTGCTCCAGTTTTTTGTAATCCTAAAACAGAAACTGATGTTGCTCCGATATTAGAGATAAATACATATACTAAAGCTAATAATAAAGCAGCGATAATTGCTGATTTAGCTGTATTGTTAAATACTTCTTTTTTAGTTTTTGCTCCGTAAAGTTTAACAGAGTTAATTACGATAATACCAAATACTAATGATGCTAATGCATCCATTGTATTATAACCTTCCATTAATCCATTTGTAAATGCTAATGAAGTAGTTTGATAAGTTTTTGTAGGTTCTTGTGCTACACCCATAGGTTTTACTAATGATGCAATGATTAAAACAACCATTGAAAGTAGTAAAACTGGTGTGATTACAGTTCCGATTCTATCTACTAATTTATTAGGGCTAATAGCTAACCATAATGTTAATCCCATAAAGAATGCTAAGAAAATAGCTTGGGCAATTGTAGTATTTTCTGGTGCTACGAAGCTAGATAATCCTAGTTCATAAGTAGTAGTCCCTGTTCTAGGGATTGCAAAGAAAGGTCCAATTGTTAAGTATAATAAAGTCGTAAAAGCAACACCGAATACTTTCCCTGCTCTGCTTGATAAATCTAATAGGTCTTCAGCCCCTGAATACCCCATTACAATAACTCCTAGTAGTGGTAATCCCACTCCCATAATAATAAATCCGATCATCGCTGTAGATAAGTTTGTTCCAGCGTTTTGTCCTAAGAATGCTGGGAAAATTAAGTTACCAGCACCAAAGAATAGTGCAAATAGCATAAGTCCAATTGATACATATGGATTTTTCTTTAAAAATTTCAACATGTCATCTCCTCCAAATATTTTCAATTAATTTTTAATATGTTATATACAATAATATATTTATTAACATTTGTCAATAGATTTTTAAAATATATTACCTTTTTTGTTGGATAAATGTTTTAAATTTTCTGATAATTCATTAAATTTGTAGATAAAGTATTTCGTTTGCAATTCTAATATATCAATAATGCAATCATTTTCAAACAATTAATTTTCTATAATCTATATGTATCGTACTAATAACAAAAGGATTCGATAATTGAGAACAATTATCAAATCCTTTTTATCCATTTTTCTATTTTTTTATTTCTTCTTTATAGTCACAATGTGCACATTGTACACCTTTTTTTCCTTCATATAAGATATTTGAACATTTTGGACAACTTCTATTTATAGGTTTATCCCATGAAACAAAATCACATTCTGGGAATCCTTCACAACCATAGAATAATTTTCCTTTTTTAGATTTCTTCTCTAAAATCTCATGTTTCTTACATTTTGGACATGTTACTCCAACCTTTTTTTGGATAGTGTTAGTGTATCTACAGTCAGGGAAATTAGAACAAGCAATAAACTTACCGAATTTACCTAACTTAAATACAAGTGGTGAAGAACACTCTGGACAGCTTTCTCCAGTATATTCTTGTTTGATCTCCACTTTTTCCATTTCAGTTTCTGCTTTTTCAACATCTTTTCTAAAATTACTATAGAAATTATATATAGTTTTTTCCCAACCTACTTTTCCTTCTGCTATATCATCTAATTGACTCTCAAGATTAGCTGTAAACTTAGTATTTATAATATCAGGGAAATATTGTTCTGTTATTTTACTAACCAATGTTCCTAATTCAGTTGGTGTAAATACTTTATTTTGTAATTTTACATAATATCTCTTTTGCAATGTATCAACAATTGTAGCATAAGTTGAAGGACGTCCTACTCCTAGTTCTTCAAGTTCAGCTATAAGTTTAGCTTCAGAGTAGCGTGCAGGTGGTTGAGTAAAATGCTGTTCTTCTTTTATTTCTTTCACTTTAGCATCTTCTCCAACTTCAAATTCTGGTGCAAGTTTAACTTTTTCTTTTTCTTTCAATATAGCTAAGAAGCCATTAAACAGTAACTTAGAATGTGCACCTCTATAGACAACATTATTATTTTCAAACGTTGTTGTACTTGTTTCATAAACTGCAGCACTCATACGACTAGCTAAGAATCGTTCCCATATAAGTTTATATAACTTATATTGGTCATTTGATAAGTATTCTTTAATACTATCAGGTGTAAAATTAACATTTGTAGGTCTTATTCCTTCGTGAGCATCTTGAACATTCTTGCTTGATTTTCTAACTTTAACTGTTGATGCTAGATATTCTTTACCAAAATTGTTTAGTATATAATCACTAGCCATTTTTACAGCTTCATCAGAAACCCTTGTAGAGTCCGTTCTCATATAGGTAATTAAACCGGTAACTCCACCTAACTTTTTAAGGTTAATCCCTTCATACAGTTCTTGAGCAACACTCATAGTCTTACGTGTTTTAAAGTTAATCTTTCTTGAAGCATCTTGTTGCATTGTAGAAGTAATATAAACATTCGGTGCATTACGATTTTTATTAGTTTTCGTTACATCGATAACTTTAAATGTCTCACCTTTTATCGCTTTTCTTATTTTATCTACATCTTTTTTACTTTCAAGTTTAAGTTTTTCACCTTTATAAGAATAGAAATTAGCCGTTAAAACTTTTCTATTTTTTATAAAATCGATTGGCATAGACCAATATTCTTGTGGAACAAATTTTTGAATTTCTTCTTCTCTATCAACAATTAGCTTTAGAGCGGCATTTTGCACTCTTCCTGCAGATAGCTTTGGTTTTACTTTTTTCCAAAGTACAGGAGAAATATTATATCCAACTAAACGATCTAATATTCTTCTAGCTTGTTGTGACTGAACTAAATCAGTATTTATCTTACGTGGGTGCTTTATCGCATCTTTTACAGCGTCTTTTGTTATTTCATTAAAAACAATTCTGTTATCAGAATTATTATCTAATCCTAAAATATGTGCAATATGCCAAGCTATTGCCTCTCCTTCTCTATCGGGATCGGATGCTAGGAATACTTTCTTTCCTTTAGCTTCTTTTTTTAAAGACTTAATTACATCGCCCTTCCCTCTTATAGAAATGTAATCAACATCTACATTTCCATTATCTAGTACTTCTACTCCCATTCTACTTTTTGGAAGATCTCTTACATGACCTTTTGAAGATATTACTCTATATTTTTTCCCTAGATATTTTTCAATAGTTTTTGCCTTAGAAGGAGATTCGACTATTACTAAATTTTCTGCCATTTTCTTCTCTCCATAATTTTATAATAAGTAGTATCTTAAAACATTTTTATTAACTTGTCAACTTTTTCCATTAAAAATTAATCAATTTTAGTCAATATCAATGGTTCAGCATTCTCTCTAACAACAATCGTATGTTCATATTGAGCAATATATGAACCATCATTCGCTACTAATTCCCATTCATCTCTATCTGAGTTCCCTACAGTTTTAGCTTTTGTTGAGACGAATGGTTCAACAGCTAAACACATACCATCTTTTAAGATTAGATTATCCCATGGATCAAAATAATTGAACACATGTTGTGGTTCTTGATGTAATGAAGTTCCAATTCCATGACCCGTTAAGTTTTCGATTACTTGTAGTTTATGTTCTTTTATTTTTTTATGTACATGCTTACCGATTTGGTTTATTTTTCTTCCTGCCACAGCATGTTTAATTCCTTCGTAAAATGCTTCTTTAGCAACTTCACATACTTTTTCTTTCATTGGATCGTCTACCTTACCAACAACAAAAGAAATACCGGTATCAGCATAATAACCATCCTTACAACCTGATACATCAATATTTAGAAGATCCCCGTCTTTTAGTATTTTTGTACTAGAAGGTATTCCATGCGCTGCTTGATAATTTAATGAAATACATGTATATCCTGGAAAATCGTACTCAGTAATCGGTGCAGATTTCGCTCCATGTTTTTCAAATAATTCTTTAGCAATATTATCTAATTCTTTTGTTGAAACACCTGGTACTGCTTTTTTCACCATTTCATCTCGAATGGTAGCACAGATGAAACCTATTTCTTTCATTTTTTGTAATTGTTCTTCTGTTTTAATAATCATGATTTCTCCTTTTATTTAACTAATTCGAATAAATTTTTAATAGAATAAGTCGGTTTATGATCTTTAGTTTCTAAATCTTCTAAACTTGTAACACCTGTTTGAACATGAATTGTATCTATACCACCATTAATACCAGACATAATATCTGTATCATAGTTGTCCCCAACCATTACAATTTCATCTTTGCTATAACTAAATAGATTCATAGCACTTTCCATAATGATTTTACTTGGTTTTCCTATAAATGTAGCTGGTGTAGAAGTAGCGTATTCTAGATACTTAACTTGACCTCCGTTACTTGGTACAAATCCATTAGCTGTTGGTAATAGAGTATCTGGATTAGTTCCAATAAGTTCTGCTCCATTTAATATAGCTCTTGCCGCAGTAGCAAGTTTATCGTATGTAAGTTTTCTATCAAGACCTACTACAACAGCATCAACACCATCTTCATTTTCTTTTTGATTAAATGAACTTAAAGTGTTTTTCAATCCACTTTCGCCTATTACATATAAATTTTTATATCCCTTACCTTCAAGATAAATTTTAGTAGCATCACTTGATGTAAATACGTGCTCCTCTGATGTATCTATATCAAAATTCTTTAAGTGCTCAGCAACTTCTTTAGGTTGTCTAGTTGAATTATTAGTTAAAAATAAATAGTCTATGTTATTAGTATTTAGATAATCAACAAACTCCTTTGCATATTTTATCTTTTTATCACCATTATAAATAGTTCCATCTAAGTCTATTAGATATAATTTATATTGTTTTATACTCATTCCATCTCTCCATTAATTTCATTTATCATAATATATTCAAATATTAGTTTCTTCTATACGAATAAATTACGCAACTATTTCTATTTTACACCTATTATAAAAAAAATAAAAGCATTAATTAGGATTTTCCTACTTAATGCTTATATAAAATCGTTAAAAATACTATTTAAAAAGACTAGCCATGAGTTCATTTCTGATAATTGTTTCTTCTCATGATACCAAACTATCATTATGACAGATTGTAAAGTTATATACCATTTTAGTCTATTTCTATATTTTATTGTCGGTTCTTGTCCATAAATTTTTAACCACTCATTCCATTCATTTTGTGGAATGTATCGATATAATACAAATGAAATATCAATAGCGGGGTCACAAAGTATAGAGTGTTCCCAATCTACTAAAAATAACTTTCCTTGATCTGAAAGTAACCAGTTATCTTTATGTAAATCTGTGTGACAAGGTGTATATTCTACATCATCATCTGGTAAACACTTCTCTAAATAATTTAATGCATCAACAATATTACTATTTTTCCTAAGGTCATCAGCAATAATCGATTTCAAATTACTAAGCGATCTAGCTGCTGTTTCTTCAGCGTATCCTTGAGCCTTCATAATTTTTTTTAATTTTGATGATCCGTGCACTTTTTTCAAAATTTCAGGTATACGTCTATCAGTCATATCTTCCGTATTTAACGTTCTACCATTTTCAAAATCTTGTGCGATTAATACATCTCCATTACTAATTCGCTTAGTCCATCTTAACCTAGGTACGATACCTTCTGCAGAAAGAGTTGCTATCATCGGAGTAGTATTTTTTTTAATAAAGTAACGTTGGTTATCTCTTGAACAAAAATAATCTTCGTTATATGTATCATCTAAAGTCCAGCCCATCTGATAATATTCTTTAGACATATTTTATACTGCTCCTTTCTTCAATCTCTTTTTAAAAATTATAATGCACTATATATTTTACATTCTTTAACCATTTTTTTCAAGATGCTATTTTTTAACTAAAATTAAAAATCTCAAAGATATTATAATTTATATATACAAAAATTAGAATTAATATCTTTGAGATTGCTTATTATCTTATTTTTTACAAAATAAACATTATATCAAATAAATATTTTTATAAAATTTATTGTTCACAACAAAGCTTGTAAATTCCTTCTGCATAAATTGCAGTAGCTAATAATAAATCTTCTACTTCTAAATATTCATTTGCTTGGTGCATAGTATCTTCTTTTCCAGGGAAAAGTAATCCAAATGCAACACCTTTTTTAAGGCAACGTGCATATGTTCCTCCACCTAATACAAACGCATCATTTTCAGTATCACCTGTGTACTTTCTATAAACATCCATTAGTGTAGTTACTAATTCATCATCTTTCGGTACATAGTGTGCTTCTTTAGTACTTGTAACTTCAATATCAATATTGTCTACCTTAACTCCATTCAGTCTAGTTACTAAATCAAACTTCATAGGATGACGACAATCCGTTGAAACTATACCAACTTTTTTCTCTAAATTATATTCTAGGATACCATAGTTATATGTAGCTTCTCCCATTTCATTATCAGAATAATCAATTCCTAATTTTTCACCGAATGGATCATTAGCAAGTTTATCTACTATATAATCTACAAAGTTTTTACCATTATTATCTAATCCTAATGTACTTAAAAATTCTGCTAATTTTGTTGCACCATTAATTCCATATTGCGGTGTTGAACCGTGTGCTGCTTTCCCTTTAAGTGCAAGTTTAATTGTATCTTCAACAGTAACTTCACCTTCTAGTTTTTCTTGCGCTAAGAAGTTTTCAAATTTTTCTTTAATATCTGACACTTCACCAACTAATTCCGCTTTTGCACTGGCAATAACCATATTTAAAACTTGACCACCATTAAATTTAACAAGTTTATAATTATAGTTTCCATCTTCAGCCACAAATTTCAATTTGTGATCGAAAGTTGCTCTTGCTTTTTCAGCATACACTAATGGAAACATTGCGTCTGGCGTAAATCCAGAAGCTGGTTGTTCTTCATGTTTAAAGTACGCTTCAACACATCTAAATCCAGTTTCTTCATCACTACCAATAATAACTCTTACACGTTTATTCCATTTTACACCAAGTTTATCTAATAGCTTAACCGCATAATAAGCTGCCATTGTAGGTCCTTTATCATCTAATGACCCACGAGCAAATATTTTTCCATCTCTTATTTCTGGTTTAAATGGATGACTAGTCCAGTCTGCTTCTACTACAGGTACTACATCAACGTGACCAAGAATACCAAATAATTCCTCACCTTGACCTACTTCAATATGTCCAGCTTTATTTTCCACTAATTTAGTCTTGTAACCATCACGTTCACCAAAAGATAAAATTAAATCTAATGCTTCTCTTGGTCCACTTCCAAATGGAGTTTCCTCAGTTATATCTGTTCCTAAAATTGAACGTACACTCAATAACTCAAATAAATCTTTAAGTAGGTCCTCCTTATGATTAAGAACCTCTTTTTTAAAATCTATACTCATTATATATCCCTCCGTTATTTATTTAATTTATTTAGTTCCTCTTCTGTTAAATATCTATATTCACCTAATTTTAGACTCTCATCTAATTTTAAACTACCAATAGATAATCTCTTTAAATATGTTACCGTTGTCCCTAATGATTTCATCATTCTTTTTACTTGATGAAATTTTCCTTCAGTTATGTATATATTTGCTTTACTTTCAAGCTCGCTGCTTTCTAGTATTTCTAATTTAGCAGCCTTACATTTATATCCATCTTCTAGAGTTACACCAGCTTCAATAATTGGAAGATGCTCATCTTTCAATTCTCCACTTACCTCAACATAGTATTTTTTTACTACATCTTTTTTGGGAGATATTAATTTATGTGCTAACTCTCCATCATTCGTCAGCAACATAAGTCCTTCAGTATCCTTATCAAGTCTACCAACAGGAAATACTTTGTGAATGCGATCTTCTTCTTTTAAAATATCCACAACTGTTTTTTCAATCGCATCTTCTGTTGCAGATATCGTATCTTGCGGCTTGTTCATCATAATATAAACATATTTTTGATAAACTAACCTTTTTCCATCTAAAATAACCTGATCATTAATCTCATCAACTTTATAATCAGGACTTTTTATTAATTTATCGTTAATTAATATTCCCTTTTTAATAACTTTTTTCGCTTCTGCTCTACTTAATGTCGTAGTTGTGCTAATAAATTTATCTAGCCTCACTATACTTATCTCCTTAACCTTCTTAAAGATGAGATTTTAATTTTTCTACCAAATAAATATTCATCGAATTTCATCATAGTTATACTGAAGAAATAGATTAGAATACCAAAGATTGCACAAATCATAATTAGTATCATACTTGAAATTTTTGATTCAATAACAAAGTTAGATAATATAGATTCATAAATAGCTGCCACTGTGATAAACATGATAAAGCAACTACTTAAGATTATTAATAATCTAGTAAAGAACTCAAAAATTTTAAGTCTAACCGCTGTATTTATAATAACTAAGTTTATACTAATCATCACAAGGTAAGTTGTGATTGAAGATAAAATCACACCATTTGTCTCAAATTTCATTACAAATGGAGTAATAGTTACATACTTAACTACCAACCCCACTATAATCGCTGCAAGGTTTAATAATTGCTTATTCACAGCTTGCATAATTATACTTGTTAAACTATAAATAGAATATAGTACCGCAAGAGGTAAATAAAATCTTAGTAAATCAGCATTTTCTAAACTTCTACTATAAAAAGCAGAATAAATTGGATCAGCAAGAACATACATTCCAACTAGAGCTGGAAGTACAATCATCATTAGTGACAAAATAACTTTATTTATTTGACTACTAACAGTTATTCTATCACCTTGGGCAAATAGTCTAGTTATAGAAGGTAAAAATGTACTAGAAAATGCTGGTGCAATAGCAACAGCAATCATTACTACTTTATTAACAAGCTGTAACGCTGAGAATCTTCCATCTACAATATCCGCTTTCCCTATTTTTGTCATCCCATGAATAAAATTATGTTGGTCTATAATATTTAAAATTGGAAATAGCCCTACTATAAATATAAATGGTATAGAAACTGAGAAGAACTCTTTCACTAATGCTGATGTTGTAATATCAAGTTGTACTTCATCTTCTTCTATATTAAAATCTAAATTCCGTTTATTTTTAGAATAAAAAAAGAAAAGTACAATTAAAGAAAAAACAGCTCCAACTGCAGCTGCAAATGTAGCACTAACGTTCCCTTCAACTACTCCGTAACCTAATACCTTCATAATGAAATATGTTGCACCTAACATAAACGCGATTCGAGCTACCTGTTCAATAAATTGACTCAGCGCTGAAGGTAGCATTATCTCATGCCCTTGGAATAATCCTCTAAGACCTGAAGATACTAAAACTAATGGAATACCAAAACTTAAACTTTTAAGCACCAAGGCACCATCTTGTGGAGTAAATTTTTGTTGATTACTTATAAGAATCTGATCCGATATAAATCCCGAACCAAAAAATAATATACAAAAACCAACTATCCCCATTACTACTAGTAACCAAGATCCTAGTTTATAAATTCTTCTACTAACACTATATGCTCCTATTGCATTATATTTGGCAACCAATTTTGCTATTGCAAGAGGTGTTCCTGCTCCGGATATCTCAAGTATTGTAGCATAATAACTATATCCATAATTGAATAAAGCCATTTGCTCCTCTCCACCAATTATCTGATAAAAAGGAATAAGATATACCGCTCCTAAAATTTTCGTTAAAATCAAACTTAAACTAAGTATCGCAGTCCCTTTAAACAAGGAATCTTTTTTCAAAATTTTCACATCCAAACTTAATATTTAATTGTAATATATATTTTTTATAAGTATAAATATTGATAGCAATATACCAATGCAGTAACTAAACTGTATGCAGCCACCAATTTCAATACTTTATCCATACGTCTTCTTTTTATTTTATTATTTGATACTAATACTATGTATGAACCTAGTAATAATACAAAAGTTATAATAAAAACTATAACAGATAAAAATATCGCCATACTATCATCCTTTCTTTTTTATATAACCTTATTTTATCATGATTTTAAAAATTTTTAAACATACTTTCTTCTATAAATATAAAAAACACATACAAAATCTCTTATAATGTTTACATACTTTAATTTTTGTTAGATTTTCTAACATACACTTTATTTTGTTTGTTTTTTTTGTTATCATACTATATAGATATAAAATATTTATTTCACAAAATCTTATTAGAGAGGTACTATTATGGGGTTTAAAGAATTACAAAAAAATCTTCCAGTTTTTTCCATAAGTGTAGTAACAAAAATTACTCAACTTACTGCAAGACAAATAAGATACTATGAAGAAAAAAAACTCTTCACTCCAAAACGTACTGAAGGTAATACTAGGCTTTTTTCTTTTAATGATATCGATAAATTATTGACTATTAAAGACCTACTGACAAAAGGTTTTAGTCTAAAAGCTATCGATGAAATAATTAATGAAAAAGAAGTACCTGCTGAAACAACTCAAATCAGACAGATTATCCATAACGATATTTTCGCAGGACCAAACGGTTTACCTAGAGAACGCTCAATTGGACGTGGTGATTTATCTAGATTTTATAACAACAAAAAGAATAAATTTTAGTGTTAGATTTTTTTACAATAATTTTCTACAAAATAAGGAGACAACATGGCTAAAACTATTACTAGAGAAGAAATAATTAAAAGAATTGAAGATGAAAACGTTAAGTATATTCGATTACAATTTACTGATATTACTGGTACAATCAAAAATGTAGAAGTACCTGTTAGTCAAATTGAAAAAGTACTAGATAATAAAATGATGTTTGATGGTTCATCGATTGAAGGTTTTGTACGAATCGAAGAAAGTGATATGTATCTTTACCCTGATTTAAATACATTCTTAGTATTTTCTTGGGATAGCGAATACGGTAAAGTAGCTCGTTTCATCTGTGACGTTTATACTGTAGATGGAAAACCTTTCGCTGGTGATCCTCGTGGTAATTTAAAAAGAACACTTGAAAGAATGAAAAAATTAGGTTTTGATACTTTAAATCTTGGACCAGAACCAGAATTTTTCTTATTCAGACTAAAAGAAAATGGTGAACCAAGTTTAGAATTAAATGATAATGGTGGTTATTTCGATCTTGCTCCTGTTGATTTAGGAGAAAACGTACGCCGTGACATCGTTCTTGAGCTTGAACGCCTAGGATTTGATATTGAAGCAAGTCACCACGAAGTTGCTCCAGGTCAACACGAAATCGACTTCAAATACGATGATGTAATTTCAGCTTGCGATAACATTCAAACATTTAAATTAATTGTAAAAACTATTGCTAGAAAACACGGTTTACATGCGACATTTATGCCGAAACCAATTTTTGGTATTAATGGATCTGGTATGCACTGTAACGTTTCTATGTTCAGTAATGGTGAAAACAGCTTTTATGATGAAAATAGTGAAAATGGGTTAAGTGAAGTAGCATCACACTTTATCGCAGGAATTCTTAAACATGCTCGTAGTTTCACAGCTGTATGTAATCCAACAGTAAACTCATATAAACGTTTAGTACCTGGTTATGAAGCCCCTTGCTATGTTGCATGGTCAACTTCAAACCGTTCACCTCTAGTTCGTATTCCTGCCGCACGTGGTAAATCTACACGTGTAGAAGTTAGATCAGTAGATCCAGCTGCAAATCCATACTTAGCAATGACAACAATCTTAGCAGCAGGTTTAGATGGAATTGAAAATAAACTAGTTCCAGCACCTGAAGTTAGAAGTAATATTTATGTTATGACTCGTGAAGAAAGAATCGCAAATGGTATAGATGAATTACCTTCAACATTATATACAGCACTAAAAGAATTATCAACTTCTCCTATTATGAAGGAAGCATTAGGAGATCACATCTTCTATAACTTTATAGAAGCAAAATCAATCGAATGGGATTCATTTAGAACTCAAGTTACCGATTGGGAAATTGATCAATATTTAAAAAATTATTAATAACATGAAAACAAAAAGAAGGAATAGCTTAATCACAAGCTATTCCTTCTTTTATTTTTACTAAAAAAAGCTACAGAATATTAATTCCGTAGCTTTTTTTCTATTAGAATTTAGATAGTAATTCTACTAATGCTTCTTTTGGTTGGTATCCAGTTTTTTCTTCTAGTACTTCTCCATTTTTCATAATTAGTAGCGTAGGAATTGACATAATTCCAAATTCACCAGCAGCTTCTTGATTTTCATCTACATTAACTTTGTAGAATTCAATGTTTGGAAATTCGCTAGCAACTTCTTCTAATACTGGCGCTAACATTTTACATGGACCACACCATGGTGCCCAAAAGTCAAATACTTTTACACTATCAGTTTTTGATAATTCAAAAAATTCTTTATCTGTGATTTCTCTCATTGTTTCTGTCTCCTTTAATTCTTATGAATTTATTTTATAATATCATAGCCAATTATTCAAATTATTTGTTTTAGCTATTAGTTTTACATCATTGGCATTTGTGGTTGCATCGGTTCATCCTTTGAAACATCAGCTACAACAGCTTCTGTTGATAAGAATAAACTTGATACACTCGCAGCATTTTGTAGTGCCGAGCGAGTAACTTTTGTTGGATCTACTATACCAGCTTTTATCATATCTACCCACTCTTCAGTAGCAGCATTAAATCCATACCCAACTTCAACCTCTTTAAGTTTAACTACAATAACACTACTTTCTAACCCAGCATTTTCTGCAATTTGACGAACAGGTGCTTCTAGAGCTTTTTTAATAATATTAATTCCAGTTTGTTCATCACCTGTTGCTTCTAGTTTTTCAACCTCAGAGATTACTTGAACCAGCGCTGTTCCTCCTCCAGGAACAATACCTTCTTCTACAGCTGCTCTAGTTGAATTTAAAGCATCTTCAATTCTAAGTTTTCTTTCTTTTAGTTCAGTCTCTGTTGCTGCTCCTACTTTAATTACAGCTACCCCACCTGATAATTTGGCTAATCTTTCTTGTAATTTCTCACGGTCAAATTCTGAACTCGATTCTGCATACAATGCTTTAATCTGTTGTGTTCTGCTTTCAATCTTTTCTTTATCACCTTTACCACCAACAATAACAGTATTATCTTTAGTTACATTTACTTTAGCAGCTTTTCCAAGCATTGTTATGTTAGCATCTTTTAATTCTAAACCTAAATCATCAGTAATTAATGTTCCACCAGTTAATATAGCAATATCTTCTAATATAGCTTTTCTTCTTTCTCCAAATCCTGGAGCTTTTACAGCTACAACATTAAATGTACCACGTAATTTATTTACGACAAGTGTCGCAACAGCTTCCTGTTCAACATCATCTGCAATAATTAATAAAGGTTTAGCTGCTGCAACTACTTCTTCTAATACTGGTAAGATTTCTTGAACAGCACTAATTTTTTTATCAGTAACAAGAACATAAGGATTATCTAAATCAGCAATCATTTTTTCTGTATCACTGACCATGTACGGAGATAAATATCCTCTATCAAATTGCATCCCTTCTACTACTTCTAAAGTTGTATCAAGCGCTTGTGATTCTTCAATAGTTATGACACCATCATTCCCAACTTTATCCATAGCTTCTGAAATGAATTTTCCGATTTCTTCGTCAGCTGCAGAAATAGCACCTACTTGAGCTATTTTATCCTTAGAATCTACCGTCACGCTAATTTCACGAAGACGTTCAACAGCTACTTTCACCGCTCTTTCCATACCTTTTCGTATACCGATAGGATTAGCTCCACTAGTAACGTTTTTTAGACCTTCAGTTATCATAGCCTGTGCAAGAATAGTTGCAGTCGTAGTTCCATCACCTGCGATTTCATTTGTTTTATTAGCAACTTCAGCTACTAATTTCGCTCCCATGTTTTCATATGGATCTTCTAATTCTATTTCTTTAGCAATTGATACCCCATCATTAGTAATTAGTGGAGAACCAAACTTTCTATCTAAAACTACATTTCTTCCTTTTGGTCCTAATGTAATTTTGACAGCATTTGCCAATTTATCAACACCAACTTTCATCGATTGGCGAGCATCTTCTGAAAATTTTAATTCTTTAACCATGTTTCCTCCTAATCTTCAATAACAGCTAGAACTTCTTCTTCATTTACTAAATAGTACTCTTCATTTTTAAAATTAACTTTTTTATAATTATCTGAAAATACTACTTTACTTCCCTCAGAAAGTTCTCCGTCATTATCTTTTGATAATAAACAGCTTTCTCCTAAAGCAACTACAATCGCAATATTTGAAGTTTCTTCTTTTGAAGCTAAAACTATTCCACTGGTAGTTGCTTTTTCTTCCTCAACTTTTTTTAATAATACATTATCAAATAATGGTTTAATCATATTAATAACCTCTTAAAAATTTTTTTCTGTATTTTTCTTTATCTACTGAAATATATAATAAAACAAAAGTCAAAAAAAGTCAAATCATAATAATTATTCAATTAAAATATAAACTTACCATATTATTTACTATGTTAAATATATGACATAAATCAATATAATTATATGTATAATAATACAAAAATAAAGCGGTAACAAAGCTATTTTTATCATTTTTTTAATTCATATTATTTTTATATTATAGCAATATATGTTATAATTCTATTTGTATAATCAAAAAATAGTAATTATACGGGAAAAATTCAAACATTATAAATAATATTATTAGGAGGAAAATGTATGAAATACGTAGTTGTTGGAACATCACACTTCGGATACGAAGCTGTTCAAACTATTTTAAAAAACGAGCCTAATGCTGAAATTCATTTATATGAAAGAGGCGCTGGGGCTTCATTTATGGGTTGAGGTAGCCAATCTTATTTAGATGGGACATCTAAAGCATTATCTGAACTACACTTTGCAACAGAGGAGTCTTACCGTTCTCAAGGTATTAACATCCACTGTAACAGCGATGTTGTAGGATTAAATTCACAAGAAAAATACGTTGTTGTTAAAACAGCAGCCGGCGAAGAAAAACAAAGTTACGATAAATTATTACTAAGTCCTGGTGGAGCAGCAATTAAGCCTCCATTCGAAGGAATCGAATTAGAAAACATCCACACTTTCCGTGGCCCTGAAGATACTCAAGCTGTATACGATTGTATGCAAAACAGTAAAAAAGCAGTAGTAGTTGGTGGTGGATACATCGGTCTTGAAGTAGCAGAATCTTATGCTAAACACGGTATCGACGTAACTGTTGTTGACTTTGCTCCAAGAATCTTAAACACTTACCTAGACCAAGAACTTACTGATATTCTTACTGAAGAAGGTGCTAAACACAACCTTAAAGTTCGTGGTGGAGAAAAAGTTCTTTCATTCAAAGGTGAAAATGGAAAAGTTACAGCTGTAGTAACAGACAAAGGTGAATACGAAGCAGATACAGTTATCGTTTCTGTTGGTGTTCGTCCAGATGCATCTTGGTTAAATGGAGAATTAGAAATGACAGAACGTGGTTTTGTTGTTACTAACGAATACTTAGAAACATCTGCAAAAGACGTTTACGCTGGAGGAGATTCAACTCTTCTTCCATACGCTCCAACTCGTGGAGAATTACCAATAGCTCTTGCTACTCTAGCTCGCCGTCAAGGTGTAGTTGCTGCATTAAACGCTATGGGTACTAAAACTAAAATGCCTGCAGTAAACGGTACTTCAGCATTATCATTCTTTGATTACAAATTCGTAAGTACTGGATTATCTCAAAATGGTGTAGGTCTATATGATGGTAAAGTAGCTTCTAAATATGTAGAGGAAAGAATTTATCCTGATTTCATGAGAAAAGAAAACAATCTAGTTCACATGAAGATCTACTTCGACGAAGATACGCACAGAGTTCTAGGAGCTCAATTTATGTCTAAACATGACGTATCTAGCGCTATCGCAGCTTTATCTATAGCTATCGCATCTGAATGGACATTAGAACAATTAGCGCTTGCTGATATATTCTTCCAACCAGAATTCGACCGTCCATGGCACTTCATTAACGTATTAGCTATGGCAGCTCTAGACTACAAATTAGGTGGAGCAGACAAATTACTATTTTAGTAAAACAATAAAAAGTTCGCAGAAAAATTACTGCGAACTTTTTTATTCTGAAATTACTTGATCTAAATTTGATACTATTCTTGCTCTTCCTTGTACTTTAAAGTTTACGATATTATCAAAAATATTTAGAATTATAACTTCTCCCTTATTTAATATTTCTAAAGCTTCTTCATTATTCGTCTTTTTCGTAATTACTTTTACATTATCAACTTCAGCTCTAATAATAATATAACTACTTTCTTTCATAATCTACTCCTATTAATACTATAACTTAATTTTATATTGAATGTCCTTAACTAATTCTGTATCTTCTAAGAAAATACCAGTTTTCTTACTTGTAACTGTTTTAGAACCAATTTTTTTGATTCCACGCATTGCCATACACATATGTTCAGCTTCTATAATTACATAAACACCTTTTGGTTGTAATTGCTCTTCTATTGCATTAACAAGCATTAGTGTCATATCTTCTTGAATTTGAAGTCTACGACTAGCACTTTCTACAAGGCGGGCTAATTTACTAAGCCCTGTAATCTTCTTATTATTTGGTACATAAGCTATGTGACAAACTCCATAAAAAGGTAGCATGTGATGTTCACATAGAGAATAGAACTGAATATCCTTTACTAAAATAGGTTCATCATTATCTGATTCAAAAAATGTATTGATTTCCTCTTTCGGATCAACATTTGTTTTAGATAATAACTCTTCATACATTTTTACACATCTTTTTGGTGTATCTAATAATCCAGCTCTCGATGTATCTTCTCCAATATTTTCTAATAATGTTTTTATAAGTTCTTGTGATTGTTCTTTATTTTTCAAAACTATCCTCCATTTTTTATAAAAAAAAGAGCTACTAAGTAGTAACTCCTCTTTTTTGAATTAAATTGTTATTATTTAACTGCGTCTTTAAGAGCTTTACCAGCTTTGAATGCAGGAACTTTGCT
>ERZ773028.313-NODE-313-length-40856-cov-30.650450_pt1 | contig 40856 bp, 36 predicted proteins | sample MGYA00511123_ERZ773028 | MGnify/ENA primary metagenome ERZ773028 (study PRJEB29015, sample SAMEA2738134) | human oral metagenome | biome: human oral; feature: human-associated habitat; material: saliva | place: China | collected 2206 ... | reverse complement strand
ACAATATAAAGTAGAAGTAATCATTAACCGTAATGGACAAGAAGAAAAATTATATAATCAAACATTTACTCCGGAAGTATCAAAAACAAATACTGAAATGACTGTAGTAAAAGCGAGTGATGGAAAAAATAGTCCTCAAAACTTTAGTACACCAGGAACTCCACTCCCAACAAAAGCAGAACTTGAAGCAAAAATAGCTAATAATAAACCAAATGGTACGGGAGGAACATTTAAAAGTAAGGAGATTGAACTACCTGAAGGTGTTACTGAGTATACAGTACGTATTAGCTCTGCAGATAATCTTCACTTAGGAATGGGATATCAATCACCATATAGACACTATGCACTTCCAGTTACCGGTTTAGACTTCAATATTGATCAAGATACTGGTGCAATCGCAAAAGACTTATTATCTCGTATTTATGATAAATTAAAAGCAACTGAAACAGCAGATACAGATGGAAAAACAAATGAAACAAAAGCTGCGTATTTAGCTGAACTAGAAAAAATTAAGACACTTGTAACAAGTACAGATGTTAAGAAAACAGCAGAATATAAAGCTGCTTTAGAGTCTATTTTATCGAAGCAATTAGCATTAAAAGTTGATAAAACAGGTTTAACAGATTCAAAAACTTTACTTGATGGTTTAGTGAATGAAGATCCAACACCAGGGAAAACTCAAGATACAGCTACTGCTTATAATGCGGCAAAACAAGAAGCAATAAAAGCTATTGAAGCAGCAAAGGCAGTTATTGATAATGAAAGTGCAACTGTAGCTCAAGTAAGGGAAGCTTTAGCAACAGTTAATGCTAAAAAAACAGCTTTACAACAAGCTAAAGATGGCTTAATCGATGCTGCAACTGCAGAAGAGAAAGCTAAATTAAAAGCAGATGCAGATTCATTAGTAAAAGCTGATACTGCAGGTAAAACGCCAAATAGTATCGAAGCTTATAATAGAAAATATGAAGAACTAAAAGCACAATTAGAAGCTGCTAAATCAGAAGCTGCCGCAGTATTAGCAAAAGAAAATAATGCATCTAAAGCAGAAGCACAAGCAGCTCAAACAAAAGTAGATGCAGCTAAAGTAGAGTTAACAAAAGTAGCAGAATTATTAGTCAATAAAGCTGACAAAACAGAATTAACAAACGCAAAAGCCGCGTTAAATACTTTAGCAACAGAAGCGGATCCAACAACAGGAAAAACTGCAGATAGTGTAAAAGCATATAATGATGCGAAAACAGCTGCGCAAGAAGCAATTAAACAAGCAGAAACAGTTATTAATGACGAAAATGCAACACCAGAACAAGTAACAGAAGCTTTAAATAAAGTTAATGAGAAAAAATCGGCATTGGAAGCAGCAAAACAAGCATTAGTAGCAGCAGCAACAGAAGAAGAAAAAGCTAAATTAAAAGCAGATGCAGATTTATTAGTAAAAGCTGATGAAACAGGTAAAACACCAGATAGTATCACAGCATATGAAAGAAAATATGAAGAATTAAAAGCACAATTAGAAGCTGCCAAAACAGAAGCAGCAGCAGTATTAGCAAAAGGGAACAATGCAACGAAAGAGGAAGTTAAAGCTGCTCAAGCAAAAGTAGATGCAGTAAAAACGGAATTAGAAAATGCTAAAAATCTTCTTGTAGAAGCAGCAACAGTAGAAGAAAAAAATAAATTAAAAGCAGATGCAGATTCATTAGTAAAAGCAGATACAACTGGAAAAACAGCAGATAGTATTAAAGCATATGAATCAGAATTTGAAAAATTAAAAGCACAATTAGAAGCTGCCAAAACAGAAGCTGCCGTAGTATTAGCAAAAGGTAATAATGCGACAAAAGCAGAAGTTCAAGCAGCTCAAGCAAAAGTAGATGCAGCGAAAACAGCTTTAGATACAGCAGCAGAATCATTGAAAGATCTTGACAGAGATACTGCTAAAAAAGAAATAGCAGATGCTGCTAAAAAAGCGACGGATGCTATTGAAGCTAGCACAAGCTTAACTCCAGAACAAAAGGCGGAAGAAAAAGCGAAAGTGGCTAAGGAAGCAAAAGATGCAATAGATGCTATTGATAAAGCAACAACTGAAGAGGGTATCAACTCTGCAAAAGAAAAAGGAAAACTAGCTATCGAAAAAGAAGCAGCAATAACAGCAATCAAAGCTGAACAAACAGCGAAAGAACAAGAAATCGATAATAATTCTAAGTTATCCGATGAAGAAAAAGCGGTAGCAAAAGCAGAGGTAGCAAAAGCAGCTACTGAAGCAGTAGAAGCTATTACAAAAGCAGATACTAAAGATGCAGTAGAAGCAGCCAAAACAAAAGGAGAGGCAGCTATTAAGGCAGTAAATCCGATTGGAAAAGAAAAAGCACTAGACGCGATTCAAAAAGTAGCAGAAGAAAAAATTGCAGAAATCGATAAGAATGACAAATTATCAGCAGAAGAAAAAGCGGCAGCAAAGGCAGAGGTAGCAAAAGCAGCAATCGAAGCAGTAGAAGCAATCCAAAAAGCAGAAACACAAGATGTAGTAGATGCAGCTCAAGCAAAAGGAGAAACAGCAATCAAAGCAGTGAATCCAGTTGGAAAAGAAAAAGCATTGGATGCGATTAAAAAAGCAGCAGAAGAAAAAATTGCAGAAATCGATAAGAATGACAAATTATCAGCAGAAGAAAAAGCGGCAGCAAAGGCAGAGGTAGCAAAAGCAGCAATCGAAGCAGTAGAAGCAATCCAAAAAGCAGAAACACAAGATACAGTAGATGCAGCTCAAGCAAAAGGAGAAACAGCTATTAAAGCAGTAAATCCAATTGGAAAAGCATTAAACGGACAACCAACAAATAAAGATGCCTTAATAAAAGCTGCAACAATAGAAGCAGAGGCAACAAAAGGAAGTCCAGCATACTACAATGCAGACGAAGCTAAGAAAGCAGCATACGATAAAGCATTAGCTGAGGCTAAAAAAGTGTTAGAAAATGACAAAGTAACACAAACGGAAGTAGATGCAGCATTAAAAGCGTTAGAAGAAGCAAAAGCAGCATTAAATGGACAACCAACAAATAAAGATGCCTTAACAAAAGCTGCAACAACAGAAGCAGAGGCAACAAAAGGAAGTCCAGTGTACTACAATGCAGACGAAGCTAAGAAAGCAGCATACGATAAAGCATTAGCTGAGGCTAAAAAAGTGTTAGAAAATGACAAAGCAACGCAAGCGGAAGTAGATGCAGCATTAAAAGCGTTAGAAGAAGCGAAAGCAGCATTAAATGGAGTAGAAACTCACAAAATTGATCCAGCGATTAATGAAGTTGAAGAGTTTGATTTATCAAAACTATTAGTCAAAGGAATTGTTGTTGTTAAAAAAGGACAAGATTTGACAGAAAATGACATTAGATCTAAGTTAAACTTACCTGATGGAGTGAATATAATTGAGATCGAGTATCCAAATACTAATACTTTGGGTAAAAAAGTTGCGAAAGTTACATTTAGAGGAAACGATGGTAATTTATTTATTATAGAAGTACCAGTAGAAGTAGTTGAAAATACAACTAATACTGTTGAAATAAATAACAATAGATATTCAGAAGGAAGAGTTCTAGTAAATAAAAATACAGAACAAACTAATAAAGAAGGACTAAAAGCTTCTAAAAATACGCTACCAAATACTGGTACAACTGAAACTAATACTGGATTAGCAGGATTAGGATTAGGAATCTTAGGAGCGTTACTTGCTGCAACAAGACGTCGTAAAGAAAAATAAAATATCAATATTAGAAATTCTAGGTATCAATAACCTAGAGTTTCTTTTTTTATGTAGCTTTGTAAGTGAGGATTATTTTTAAGAATATTATGTCTAAGTGAATAATATAAGTTTGAGAGCCTTTTAAGAAATATTAGATCGGATAAAAATAAAAAAATATCGACAAGAAGATTGTTTCAGTCGATATTCTTTATATATTAATAAGTCTCAGTATCTTATCATAATAAGTATAATTATTTTCTAAAATATCTTTTTCTTCTTTTACAATTTCAGGTTCATCAGTAATAATACCATCTGCGGGACTCTGCAAGTATTTGGTGATTAATGCTGGATCGTTTATAGTCCATACAAAAACTTGTTTATTTTCTTTTCTAGCTTGCTCGACTAGACGATCTCTATATGAGAAGTCTTCTATGACGAAAAAGTCAACATTACTATGATGAAAATTTCCGAATTGAAGAGGAATAACATAACCAGTTTCTAAGTTTGGTACTTTTGTTTCTAGCTCTTCCATAACTTTAGAGTTTAATGACATAAACTTATAATTTTCAAGTTTTAATCTCTTAATTTCACCAATTAATATGTCGATATAATTAGATGGTTCAGCTCCATGAGGTTTAAGTTCGATTACAAGCTTCATGTTTAATTCTTTGGCTTTAGTTACAAATTCTTCTAATGATGGAATTTTACTAGTATAATCACCTTGTTTAATTGTTAAACCTACTACTTCATCAAAATTCATATCTTGAACTCGCTTATTCAACCCTGCAAGTCTTTTTAAATTATAATCGTGCATTACTACAAATTTATTGTCTTTTGTTAGAATAATATCAAATTCGACGTAATCAGCACCAACTTCAGCTGCCCCTTCAAGTGCTTCTATTGAATTCTCTACACCTTTAGTTACATATCCACGGTGAGCAATAGTCTTAATGTTTTTGTTAACCCCATTACCGTACATATTAAAACCATTCACAAGAACTGCAACTACAATAATTATTGTAGTTAATGTTACTACTAACCTTGATTTTTTCTTATTTTCATTAAGATTATTAACAAGTTTTTCGGATATTTCGTTATGATCTATTAGAACTGTTATTAATGACGTTATAACCGTTATTTTAGAAATTACACCTAAAAAGAAGATAATTCCACTTATCGAAGAGAAAAATAGTGTTTGAATAATTGGGTTATTACCGTCATTATCGAAATAAATACAAATGTATGTAATTACACCAGTTAAAACTGCAGCAATTAATAAGTATATTATTTCAAATAATAGTATAGTGAAGACAAGTTTTCTCTTGCCAGTTTTTGTAAGTTCCCAACTTCTTTTGATACTATCTAGTATATTTTCATCTCCGACAGCAGTTAGTGGAAGGGTAAAAATTAGTCTAAGATTTAGATAAGCAAAAGCTATTATAATTAATCCCCATACAATAAGCCCACTGTTAGTCTTCATAATTTCACTACTTATAAATTTTGGTATAAATAAATTCTTTGCAAGAACAGATTTCACTCCAAGATTTATAGTAGGTATGGTTATTAAAAAATAGAATATAAAAAATAAGGTTTGAAACCCTGCAAGATTCTTCGTCTTATTCCACGCATTGTCTAATATACTTCGAAAAGAATATTGTTTTTCTGTTAATTGACCGTAAATCGTAAAGGTTAATATAGAAAACTCAATAAACATAAAAAACGCTACAATAAGAACTAGTAGGTTTAAAATCACAAAACTATAGGGATTAGTAAGGATATGTAGAATATTGTTTTTATCTAAATGCTCTTCACCTGCAAGAGTAAGAGCGAGTTGAAAAATTCTAGAAATAAGCCATAAACCACAAACAAGCATTAGCTGAATAATTGCGGCAATAGATATATATGTAAATTTATAACGATTTATATTTTTTAGAATATTGGAAAATAAATTATAAATCTTAAAATCCATGACAACCTCACTTTCTATAGTATTTTATGCTATTTGATTATATCAAAATTACTATTTTCAAGCAACAAATAGAGGTGTTAAAAAATAAATATGGTAACGTTACTTTTTTCTCTTGACATTGAGAGGCAAAGAGGTGTACAATAGAAAAGTAACGTTACCATTGTAGTTTGGTAATTGTTAAATGTTATTATATAAATTAAAAAATAAAAAGGAGAAATGACTATGGATTTAAAAAAAGTTGTAACTGAAGTAGTTGAACATAGTGGTGGTGAAGAAAATATTAGCTCTGTTGTTCACTGTGCAACTCGTCTTCGTATAGAATTGAATGATGAGAACAAATATAACAAGGAAAAACTTGAAGATATTGAAGGAGTAAAAGGTGTATTCTTTAATAACGGACAACTTCAATTAATCTTTGGAAGTGGTCTTGTTCAACAAGTCTTTGCTAAGTATAACGAGGTTTACAAAGGTGGAGCCTCAAGTGAAGATGAAGGAGAGAAAACTACAAGCAAGAAACGTAAAGGAAATCCACTACAACGTTTTGTAAAAATGTTAAGTGATATTTTCGTTCCTATTATTCCAGCAATTGTAGCTGGTGGTCTTTTAATGGGAATCAACAACGTATTAACAGCGAAAGATTTATTTTATACTGGAAAATCAGTTATTGAGGCTAACCCTGGTATTGCAGGTCTTGCAGATATGGTTAATGTATTTGCCAATGCACCATTCGTATTCTTACCAGTATTAATTGGGTTTTCTGCAACTAAACGTTTTGGTGGAAATCCATATCTAGGAGCTGCTCTTGCAATGTTAATGGTGCACCCAGATGTAATGAACTTTTACGTATTTGGTAAATTAGACCCATCTACAAACCAACTTCTTGCACCAGCATTAGATATCGTTAATCAAAGTGGTCAAGCAGTAGATGGATTACAAAGAGTTACAACTCTTGGTTATTGGGATGTATTTGGATTTAAGATTGCTAAAGTAGGGTATCAAGGAACAGTATTACCAATTCTTGCAGCTGCTTGGTTATTAGCAACAATTGAGAAATTCTTACGTCGTGTAACTCCATCATGGTTAGATAACTTAACAACACCATTAGTATCACTATTTGTTACAGGATTTGTAACATTCGCTTGGATGGGACCAGTTCTTCGTGAAGCAGGTACATTACTTGGTGAAGGATTACAATGGTTATACACGAATGGAGGATTTGTAGGAGCTGGTATTTTTGGTCTATTATACGCACCAATCGTTATTACAGGACTTCACCAAAGTTTTGCAGCAATTGAAACTCAACTTTTAGCTGCGACAGGATTAACATTTATCTTTCCAATTGCATCTATGTCAAATGTAGCACAAGGTGCAGCAGTTTTAGCGGTATTAGTATTCTCTAAAAACACAAAAATGAAATCAATCTCATCAGCATCAGGGATTTCTGCATTACTAGGTATTACAGAACCTGCGATGTTCGGTGTTAACTTAAGACTTAAATATCCGTTCTACGGAGCTATTGCGGGAAGTGCGGTAGGAAGTGCTTGGATTGGACTTAATAAAGTATTTGCATCAGCATTAGGAGCAGCTGGACTTCCAGGATTTATTTCAATTCCTGCAAACCACTGGTCAACATTCGCTATAGGTTTAGCATTATCATTCATCGTTTCATTCTCAGTAACAGCATATTTCTTCAAAACTAAGAAGGAGCTTGTAAATGCTAGCTAATAATTGGAAACAAAATCTTCATTTAGAACCTACTAAAGGATGGCTGAATGATCCTAACGGATTAGCTTATTTTAATGGTAAGTATCATATTTTTCACCAATATTCATATGAAGTAAATGGTGGATTAAAATTATGGTATTACTATACTAGTAGTGATCTAAAAAATTATGAAGATCGTGGCGTTTTCTTAACACCAACTATTGAAGAAGAAACACATGGTGTATATTCAGGAAGTGCCAATATAGAAGATGAAAAATTAGTCTTCTATTACACAGGAAATGTGAAATATAAAGGAGATTATGACTACGTTCATGCTGGACGTGGTCATAATACCATATCTTTTGAAACGGAAGATGGAATTAATTTTACTGAGAAAAAATGTCTGTTAACAACAGATGATTACCCTAATATGTCAAATCATGTTAGGGATCCAAAGATATTTGAAAAAAATGGAAAAAAATATCTAGTGCTAGGTGCTAGAGATAGTAATGATTATGGATGTTTATTAGTATATGATAAAGATACTCTAGAACCATTTAAAACAATTTACTCTAAGAAAAATCTAGGATTTATGTGGGAATGTCCTGATTACTTCGAAGTAGATGGGAAAGAAATATTTATGTTTTCACCTCAAGGTATTACAAGGATGTATCCATATTATGAAAATATGTATCAAATTGGATATTCTGTAGTCGAAGATGGAATTGAGAATGTAGATAAATTAGATAACTTCACACTATTAGATTATGGGCATGATTTTTATGCATCTCAAACATTTTTAGATGAAGATAATAATCGTGTTTTAATCGGTTGGATGTATGTGCCGGATAGTAGTTATACTAATCCAACTACGAAGTTTGGTTATCAAAACTGTTTAACAATACCTCGTGTAGTAAATTTCAAAGATGGTAAAGTTAGACAAACCTTACATAAATCGGTAAAAGATTTATTGGGTAATGACATTGAAACTAATAACTTTAATAAAAATACATGGTATTATAAACAAGAACATGGAGAAAGTTTTGAGATCAGTGTAGCTGATTTTAAAGTTAGCTATAAAAATAAAGAATTAAAAGTTTCTTTTGGAACTAGTGGTTATGGAAGAAATGATAGAAAATATAAATTAGATTTAGAAGATGTAGAAATAGTATTTGATAGTTCATCAATTGAATTATTCGCTAATGGTGGATCATTTACGATTTCAACAAGATTCTATCCAGAAAATCACGATGTAAAAATATTAGCTACTAATTATGTAGCAAAAGAACTTGGAGCAATCGAAATTAGAGAGGAGAACTAAAATGGCAGTTTTATGTATAGGAGAAATGCTAATTGACTTTATCGGAGAAGGAGTAGGAACAATCGATAAAGTAAAATCATTTAAAAAAGAGGCTGGTGGATGTGTAGCTAACGTTGCGTGTGTTGCACAAAAACTAGGCCATAAGAGTTATTTATTGACATCATTAGGAGAAGATGGTTTTGGTGATTTCCTAGAGAATACTTTAAAAAATGAAAATGTAGACTGTAGATATGTGAGTCGAAAAGCAGATAGTTTTACACCATTAGCATTTGTTTCTTTAGATGAAACTGGAGACCGTTCATTTAGTTTTTACTTCAAAGGTTCATCGACATTAAGAATTAGTAAGGAAGATGTTGAAAAAGTTGATTTATCGGAAATTGAAGCAATTCACTTCGCAAGTATCGCTATTCAAGAAGAATCAAAAGATAGCCATCATTTATTACTGAAAAAAGCTAAAGAAGCTGGTGTTTTAATTTCTTTTGATGTTAACTTACGTTTCAATCTTTGGGATGATCACAAAGTGTATCTAGAAACGATTAAAGAATTTTTACCTTATGTTGATGTAATTAAAGTTGCTGATAATGAATTAGAATTTTTAACAGAAACTACTAATATCGAAGAAACGTTGAAAAAGGACTTTAGCCACATGAAAGTTGTTCTTTATACAAAAGGAGAACATGGGGCAGAAGTTTACTACCAAAATCATAAGGTAGTAACTGAAATACCTGATATAAAAGCTGTTGATACTACAGGGGCAGGGGATGCTTTTGCTGGTTCATTCTTATCAAAATTATTATATCATGAAGATCTTAATAATATTTCAGAAGAAGAATTAGCACAAATGGCAAAATTTTCAACAAATTACGCTAGTTTAACAACTACAAAAACAGGTGCAATTTCAAGTTACTTAACAGAAGAAGAATACAATAGTTTAATATAAATTTTAAAATAAGTCCTATTTAGGGCTTATTTTTATGGATAGAAAAGTACGTTTAATTATGATAGAATTAGTGTTGAATAATTAAAAAATGAAAAGAAAGCAATAGAACTAGTAGATGTAATCCTCAGTTAATATAAAGAGGGAAGTAGATATAATTAATTTAAAGTAAAAAATGAAGTAAAGATAGGTGAGAGTATGAAAAACAATTTAAAAATAAGATTATCAGTTGATAATTTTTATGATAATATTTCTAAAAACAAACAGAAGACAAAAATCGATCCGAAAGAACTTAGTAAGTCATTAGGATATGATGAAAAAATTATTAATGAATTTCCTGATGAAATAAATATGGGGCTCTCTTGTGGTAATCCAATTAATCACTTGAAAATCAAAGAAGGACAATCTTTAATTGATTTAGGGTGTGGAGCTGGAATGGATATTTTCATTACTAAAATGAAAAATCCAAAAGTAGGAATGCTTTATGGTTTAGATAGATTAGATTCTATGTTAGATAAAGCGAAAAAAGTTAGGGATAATAAGGGCTTTGATAATATTAAATTTATTAAAGGTGAATTAATTAATATTCCTTTAGAAGATAAATCAGTTGATAGGGTTATTAGTAACTGTGTTATCAATCTAGAACCAGATAAGCAAAAAGTATATGATGAAATATATCGCATACTTAAAGAAGATGGTATGTTTGTAATATCAGATATCATTTTGAAAAAAGAGTTGCCATTAGAATGGAAAAATTCTAGTAAGATGCACTGTACTTGAGTAGCTGGTGCTCTTCTGGGAGAAGAGATGGCTGAGATTATTGAAAAAGCAGGATTTACAAAGTTCCAAATTATTAATTCAGATGTAACGGATGAATATGCAGAAAAATGGGGCTATGGAAAAGGGATGAAAGATTATATCCAAAGTGGATTACTTATTGGAAGAAAATAATTATTTGGATAATATTTTAGAAAACGTTAACCATTTGCTTTGACATGTATAGACAAAATAAAGTAAAATGTAAACAAATAAGTATGAAATAATAATAATTTTCATTATTGTTTTATTATATTTATGAAGAGAAAAAAATTGAAATATTTGATATAATGGTTTATGTGTAGGATTTTGAAATTAAGTTTTATTTAGAATTTTTTAGTTTATATGTTGATGAATATATCTTAGTTGGAATTAGGTATAAAAAAGATTTTTAATATATATTTTATAACTTAAATAATCGTTTAAACTTGATTTTAGTTAATTTTTATATAATATATTTGATTTGAAATATCTAGAACATAAAAATATAGTTAGGAGTGGGAGACTATGAGGTTATTATTAGCCGAAGACGAAAGAGACTTAGCAGATGCTCTTGAAGCAATGCTAAAACACAACAATTACTCAGTTGATGTAGTAAACAATGGACAAGATGCATTAGATTATCTAATGTTAGATGATTATGATGGAGCTATTCTTGATGTTATGATGCCACAAATGGATGGAGTAACTGTAGTAAAAAAACTTAGAGAAAATAAAAAAAACACACCAGTATTATTACTTACGGCTAAGTCAGAAATCGAAGATAAAGTATATGGATTAGATAGTGGTGCAGATGACTACTTAACAAAACCATTTGTTACAAGAGAATTGTTAGCAAGGGTACGTTCTATGACGAGAAGACAGGCTACATTTACTAGTAACGTACTAGAATTAGGTAATGTTAGTTTAAGTAAATATACATTTGAATTGTCTACAGAAAAAGATAAGGTAAGATTATCAAATAAGGAATATCAAATGATGGAAATGCTTATGAGGAATCCTGGGAACGTTATTCAAACTGAACAATTTTTAGAAAGAATCTGGGGTTATGACAGTGATTCTGAAATTAATGTTGTATGGGTTAATATTTCTTATTTAAGAAAAAAACTGAAAGCACTAGATGCTAATATCCATATTAAAGCAACAAGAAATGTAGGATATACATTGGAGATGCTAGATGTTTAAGAGTCTTAGGAAAAAATTCGTAGCCACTGCTGTTGGTAGTGTCGCGGTAGTAATAGCGATACTTGCAATAGCATTAAACTTCATTAACTTTAATAAACTAGAAGAAAGAATAGATACAACTTTATTAGATGCTTCTAAATCACAAGCACTGATAAAAATTTTTGCAGAAGATGGTGATGATTTGGTAATTACTAAAAATTCATCAAGTGCCACTGAATATAATGGTTTTTCAATCGCGAAAGTAGATAATAATGGTAGGATAATTAAAGCATACCGAGATGATAGTTTAATAGCAGACCAAGATGCTTTGCAAATCAAAGTGATTGAAGCACTAGGAAAAGGAAAATCTAGCGGATTTATAGGCAGTTATAGATTTTTAAAAGTAGAAACAGATGTAGGGAATTTAATATTGTTTTTAAATTGCCAACGTGAACTTGATTCTTATGAATCATTTGTTAAAAATAGTGTTTTAATTTCAATAGGAGTAATAATATCAGTACTTGTTTTAATTATTCTAGTATCAAAAAGGGTAATAGCACCAATACAGGAGACATATTTAAAACAAAAACAATTCATAACAGGAGCTAGTCATGAGTTAAAAACGCCATTAGCAATTATCAGTTCTAATGCTGATGTATTAGAGATGATGAATGGTGATTCAAAATGGACTACAAATATTCATAATCAGGTAGATCGATTAACTAGCTTGGTAAATAGTTTGGTTGTATTTAGTCGAATGGAAGAAAAAGATACTGTAGAGCGAACTAATTTTGACTTAACTGAAACTTTGAAGTCGAGAATTGAGGACTTTAATGAATTAGCTAACTTCCAGAAAAAATATATTGTGACAGATATTGATGAAAACTTGAATTATTATGGAGAAAAAGAATCTATAATTCAACTAATGGATATACTGTTAGAGAACGCAATAAAATATGCACCGGAAGATAGTAATATTTGGGTAAAACTTAATAAAAATAGAAAATATGCTACTTTGAAAGTTTCTAATAAGGCTAATGTAGTGAAAGGTGATTTAAGTAAAGTTTTTGATCGTTTCTATAGATTGGATGAATCTAGAAATAGTTCGATAAAAGGTTATGGTATCGGATTATCCATGGCACAGCTTATAGCAGAAAAACACAAAGAAACAATCCAAGCATATGCACCAGAAGATGGAATCTTCAAGATTGAAATGCGATTTACACTAGTTGATAGATAATGAATTAAAGGTAATCCTCTAAACCGTTTTGGTTTGGAGGATTATTTTTTATAGTGAAGTAAAATGTAACTATATGAAGAAGAATTATAGGAAAAGTTGTAATTATAAAAAAACAATGCTATAATATACTAAAAAATAAGAATATATTAAAGAAGAATAAGATTAACAAGAGTGGTAGATTTATAGATGAAAGTTAAAGGAGGAAAACTATGTTTGATGTATTTTTTGATTTTCTAATTGGGGTTGTTGAAAATGCGAAAATATCACTGAAAAAATTGAATAGAATTCAGAGAATTATAGCGGTTATTTTTTACTGTGTCGAACTGATAACTCTTTTAATTATAGCTATGTTAACGATTGATGACTATCAAATTACAAGGGAGATATTATATTTATTCGGTTTATTCATTTTTGTAGGGTTATGCCATATATTATTTAATAAAAAATATCTAAATAATAGTAAAGTGAAAGATTAAAAAGAGGATAATGATTATCTCTAATTAGTGAATTTTAAAGATTATTATTTTTGATAAAAAATTTGAAATTTATTTAATTTCCACTATAATATGATAACGTTTTATGCTATAATTAGTAAAAAGGGATATCCTTTGATTTTATAGAAGGAGGGTTTTATTATGAAACCATTTAAAAGAACAGTGGAGAAAGTATTGGCGTGGATTGCTAATATTATATTAATAGTAATAACAGGATTTTTATCTTATGGCTCATTCTTTAAGGTATCTGTTTTAAAAGATAACCAAGAATTTTTAAATCTTTTTAAAGAAGAACTTGCAAAAAATCCTAATGGGGCTAACTTAAATGGGGTTAACTTATCAGCTGAACAACTTCTTGATTATACGATTCAAGGACTTAAGATGTATTCAGTTCTATTAATTGTATTAGTTGTAGTAGCATTATTAGCATCATTCTTAATGAAAAAACGTATTTTATCAGGGATACTTTTCTTATTATTAGCAATAGTAGTAGCTGTTGGAACAGTAGGGGTATTAATACCTGTATATTTATTATATTTCATCGTAGCGATTATGCTATTTGTTAGAAAAGAAAGTCCGGAGCAATATCAAGAAACAGTTAATTATTTGTAAGGATAAATTAAAATTAAGGAGAATTTCTATGATAGGTAATATTTTATTGTTTTGTCAAATATTAATAAGTTTATATAGTCTTTATATAACCTTTAAAAATTCGGAGTATATGAAACAATCTAATTGGCATAATAGTATGATTTGTTATGTATTTCTAGGTATGATTAGCAATAATACCGATAATGTCTCTACTAAAGCAATTCTTACATTAGTAATGTTTTTAATATTAATAAGCGACTTTAATACGATAAAAATATTAAGAAATAATAATACAGAAATAGCTGCAGAAAAAATATAACTATCTATTCTGATTAAACGTATAGAAACAGTATAAAAAAAGTAAATACTTTAGAGTGATTTTAAAATTATGATTTTCTTAGAGTCATGATTTTAAGATTACTCTTTTTTATTATCTTAAGGAATATTTAATATATAAAATTTTTTATGTGAAATTTAGTTAATCAAATTTTAATTAATCACGATATTGTGGTATAATTTATAAAGATAAAAAATGAAGGACTTACTATGAAAAAATATAATTATAATGAAAGATTAATAGAAAAATTAAATATTACTTCTTTTATAGAAAAATATAATTTTGATAATGAATTATATAATACAGCAATTTTTTGTGCGCTTAGTTCAATTGATAGTCATAGATTAGAAGATGATAGTATTGAATCAAAATCACTTTTACTTGGTGATTATTTTAGTTTTGTGTATTATAGTTTATTGGTAGGTAGTTTAGATAAGTTGACTATCTTAACAGAAACTATGCAGACAGGATACTTACAGCTAATTGCTAAAGATATTAGTGAGAATGAATTTTCTCTAAGTGTTATAAAGACTTGGTTTGACTTTTATAATGTTGAATTTCAAGAGTCTGATATTAAAATGGTAACCTTTGTTTAAGTTAATGGAGAATAGAATGTTAAAACAGTATGATACATTGGTACACGAGGTATTAGAAGATATTTTAGAAATTACTAGAAGTAATGATGAACAATTAGATGAGATTGTAAAAAAGTATTTTCTAAATGGAGGTAAAAGGGTTAGAGTACTTCTTTTGCTTATGTGTGCTAAATTAGGAAATTTTGAACTTAATAAAAAAGACATTATTAGAATGGCTAGTATAGTTGAAATCATTCATACTGCTAGTTTAATTCATGATGATATTATTGATAATGCTGATACTAGACGAGGCAGTGTTACGATGAATAAAAAATATAGCAATGAGTTTGCTCTTCGTGTAGGAGATTATTTATTTTCTGTAGTTTTAAAAGAAGTTGCTAAGTTTGATAATGAAAAAATACATTTATATTTAGCACAAACGCTTAAAGAATTATGTATAGGTGAGCTTATTCAAGCGGATGGCTTGTACGATATTAAAACTAGAAGATTAGATTATCTTAAAAAAATCAAGAGAAAGACTGCAATATTAATCGCTTTTGCTTGTGTTGCAGGGAGTATAGTCGCAGAGGCTTCTAATGAAGATATAAGAAGTGCTTTTTCATATGGATATTATTTGGGGATGAGTTATCAGATGATTGATGACTATCTTGATTTCGTAGGAGGAGCACAAAACCTTGGAAAAGAAGTTGGCCAGGATTTAATGAATGGTAATATTACATTACCAGCTTTATTAGCTAAAGAAGAAAAACCAGAGCTATTTTATAATTTTACAAAAGATACAAGTAGTGAAGAAAAAGACGAAATTATAAATTATATAAGAAATAACGAGAAAGTTTTATCAGAAACATTAACTGTAAGTAGACGATATTTAGAAAAAGCTCAGAAGAGTATCGATAATATTGATTCTACAGTAAAAAATGAATTGACTTTTATTATGAATAAGTTAGCAAGGAGAGAAAATTAGATGGATTTACAACAATTTTTAGAGGAATTAAAAGATATAGATTTCTCTGCATTAGATAGAGAGCAACAAGAGGAATTTCGTACAATACTTTTAGATAATGGATTATTTGATGAGTGTTTAGAATTATCTAGAATTATTTATGAACAAAATAGAGAAGACGATACTGCAATTGAAGGATATGTTCACAATCTTTTATACCTAGACAAGAAGGATGATGCTTTAGTAGTATTATACAATTCACCAAAAACACCTTCAATTTTATATCAAGAAGGATTGATATATTTAGAAGATGAATTATATGAAATAGCCGAAGATAAGTTCTTAACAGCTAGAGCAGGAACGGATTTTGATGAGGCTATCCGTGCAATAGATAAAGAGTTAGTAGGGATTTATTTATCAACAGGAAGAGAAGACAAAGCGAGAAACTTAAGTGAGAGAATTTTCTATGAAGAACCATCTTTAGAGAATTTCCAAACAGCATTTGATAACTTATATGTTTTAGGATTATTTGAAGAGGCTATTGATTTCTATAATGAAAATGGAAGAGGGTATGAGGATGCAGGAATTCTGTTCTCATTAGCATTCGCTTATAATCAAATTCAGAATTTAGAAAAATCAAAAATGCACTTATTAAAAACAATCGCAATCGATCCGGATTTCACTGAAGCATACTTACATTTAGGACATATGTCAAAAGGTGATGAAGCCAAGAGATATCTAGAAAAATATATTGAGTTACAAGGAATGGCTATTAGTGCTTACCTGCATCTAATCTCATTATATAAAGATGATCAACAATATGATAATATCCGTACTTTAATGCAAGAAGTATTAACAGCACAGGGTATTTCAGAAGAAACATTATTTATTGCTATAAATGCACTTAAATCATTATATGAGTATGAGAAAATCTATGATTTATATAATGGAAACTCATTAATAAAAGATGATCCAATTCTTCTAGGTGCAGCTTTAAATGCTCTGTCAGAAGAGGAAGATTATATTGACTTTGTTGAAGAAGAAGTTGTTGCATATTTTGATGTCCTACACGACGATCCAACGTATGTGGAAACTCTAAGAAATGTTTATGATTTAACTGGAAGTTCTAGAGTACTTGAGATAATACATCATTTTGAACATCACCATGGGCCACATGGACATCATTAATAGAATGAAAAATACATTAAGAATAGGAGGTGCTAGTTATGGATTATAGTTTTAAAGATATTTACTCGCGAGCAAAGTCGGTAGTTGAAACAGATAGTTATGTAATTTATCAAACATTAAAATCAAAATTATATTTTAGTGGAAACTATCTATTAATGAAAAAAGAACCTACTACTATAGATGAGCTTGAATATTATATTTCCGCTTGTAGAAATTTCTTTAGAGATAAGGGTGTCAATTTTATTCATTTAGCAGCAATGGAAAATGTTACATTATCTAGAAAACTAAAGAGATATTTAAAAAAGGAAAGTTTTAGTGAAATTAACCTGAATTTATATTACTTAAACACTAGAAATTTTGTAGAACAAGAGCCGAGTGATTTTGCAGTAGAATATCTACAAAAAATTGATTTAAATAGATATTTAAAATTTCAATATAAAATAGATATAGAAGCTAGTAATGAAGAGTGGGCTGAGCATAATCAGACTTTACTTTATGAAAATATTAGATCTGAAAGTATTAAACAGCTTGTAGCTAAAGATGGCGAAAAGATTGTTGGATCTGCTAATATTATTGTGAAAAATAATTTCTTTGAAATCGATAATCTATATGTAGCACCAGAATATAGGAATCGTGGGATTGCTAAGCACATTATTAACTTTGCAATAAACAATGAAAGAAAAGACAATGTTATCTTGGTAGTTGATGCCAACGATACTCCAAAATATATGTATGAAAATATGGGATTTTCAAAAATATCTGAGCAAGATTTTTATTTAAAAACCAATGTGTAAAGTTATAGAAGAGTAATTCAACAAACTTTGGATTACTCTTTTAAAAATTGAATTAGGTCTTTAACAAAAACGCAGATAGTGCCAGAACTTTAAAGTTTTTAATTTTAAATAGAAATGTAAATTTTATTTTTAAGAACATTTTCGTGAAATTATTGTTAAATCAGTTGTTATGTAGTAAACTAGTATAAGAATATTATAGATAAAGGATGTGAGTAAAGTAGTGAAGAGAACTTGGAAGCGAATTTTAAAGTTTATAATTGAATCAACAGCAGTGGTTTTAATTATTTACGGTGTATTTTCAGCAGGTGCACATATTAAGGCTAAAAAAGATGCTATTAAACAGCAGGAAATTGCTCAACAAGAAGTTCAGAAGGAAGAAAATAAACAAGAAGAACCAGTGATTGAGAATAAAAAGCTTAGTGAAATAGAATTGAATGAAGCTATGGAGAATCTAATAGAACAGTATAAAGGGAATAATGAAATAGGTATTGTTTATAAAAACTTTTCTACAGGATATCGTTATGCTCAGGAGGATAAGCATTACTTTACAGCAGCTAGTACAATAAAAGTAATATATGCTATGAAGATATATGATCGCATTAGAAACGGTGAGATTTCCAAAGATGCTGATATAGCTTATAATGAAAAATTCTTTGAAGATGGTAATGGTCAAATAACTAATAGTCAAAAGCAAGATAGTTATAAATTAGACTATGTACTACAAAATATGATTCAATATTCTGATAATACTGCTACAAATATGTTGATGGGTAATAGCGCAACAGCAGCTGATGTGGTAGTAAAATATCTAGCTGGGCTTGGTGTAAAATTACCTCTAGAAGAAGCTCAAAAAAATAAAATTACTCCAGCTATGATGGAGTTGGTTTGGACGAAGTTATATAAAGAACGAGATAAATATCCTGAATTATTAAAATACCTTGAGGATTCTGAAGACGGAGAATGGATTAAAGACGGTATACCAAATAAAAAAGTAGCAAGTAAGTATGGTGCGATAGATACAAACTATCACGATACGGCAATAGTTTTTGGTGATAAGGATTATATGTTGTTAATATACACTAATAATCTAAGTAAATCGGGACAAAGTATAAAAAATATAGCTAAGAAAATTGATGAAATCACAAATAATAATATGTAAAAACCATATGAAATGAAAATTATTTGTTAATATATCAAAGGGGGATAGCATAGTAGTTAAATATCTACTATGCTATTATTTTATTTTAGATATATGAAATGGATGTATAAATTGAAGTGAAGTAATATGATTTTCAATGTAATTTACCCTTATTTCTTTATTATTTTCAATTTTCATGCTATAATTAACAGGTTATATAAATAAGACAGTATATAAAATTGAATAAATTAAGGAGAAACAAATGACAACATTTGAAGAATTAGGGGTTAGTCAGGAAACAGTTCAATCACTAACCAATATGAATTTCATATCTCCAACTGGTATTCAAACAGAAACAATTCCATATGTATTATCTGGAGTTGACATATTAGCACAAGCACAAACAGGATCAGGAAAAACAGGTGCTTTTGGAATACCGTTAGTAGATACAGTAAGGCGAAATGATCAATTACAATCATTAATTCTTGCCCCAACAAGAGAACTAGCTCAACAAGTAGGAGAACAACTTCGACTTATGTCAAGAGCGAAAGGATTAAAAGTCAGCATCGTATTTGGTGGAACAAGTATTGAAAGACAAATTCAAGATTTGAAAAAACGCCCACAAATTATAGTAGGAACGCCAGGACGAGTAATCGACCATATTAATAGAAGAACGATAAAATTAGAAACATTAACACATTTAGTATTAGATGAAGCAGACGAAATGCTAAATATGGGATTCATCGAAGATGTTAGATTTATTTTATCGAAGATAACTTCAAGACATCAAACACTATTATTCTCAGCAACTATGCCGAAAACAATAATGGAACTCTCTAAAGAATTTATGAAAGACTATAAACTTATTAAAACTATGAGTGATGAAGATCTTAAACCAGACATTACAGAGTACGCTACAATTGCTAGAGAAAATGAAAAATTAGAAACGCTAGTTGGATTTTTAGATGTTCAAAATCCAAACTTAGCTATTGTATTTGGAAGAACTAAACGTCGTGTTGATGAATTAGCGAGCGCTTTAATTGCTAAAGGATATTTAGCAGAAGGGCTACACGGAGACATTACTCAATCTAAACGTTTAGAAATTTTACGTAAATTTAAAAATAACTCGTTACAAATTCTTGTTGCTACGGATGTGGCAGCGCGAGGTATTGATATTAGTGATGTAACCCATGTCTATAATTTTGATATTCCTCAAGATGTAGAAAGCTATACTCATAGAATTGGTAGAACAGGTAGGGCAGGTAAATCGGGAGTTGCGATAACATTCTTAAACCCAGTAGAAATGCCATACTTAAAAGATATTGAAAATTCTCGTGGAGAGAGAATGAAAATGCTACGTCCATATTCACAAGAGGAAGTGAAAAAATCACGTAACAATAGATTATTTGAAGAAGTTATTTCGGAAATGGATAAAAATCATGTAGAGTTTAATAGTTTAGCAAACAAGCTGCTAGCTGAAACTAATGCAGAGAAAGTTATTACTATATTATTAAGTAAATTAATTAATGATAAAAAAGAAGTTGATGTAGAATTATCATTTGAAAAACCTCTTCCACGAAGACAAGATAAAGGAAGACGTTCAAATAGAGGAAATGACAGACGTCGTCGTTCTGACAATAAAGATAAGAAAAATCGTAATGAACGTCGTGGTACAGATAAGAAATTCTTTGACAAAAAAGGTCGTAGAATGCAGAATAAATAGATATAGAAAAGGTATTAGCGTTATTGTTAATATCTTTTTTTCTATAAAAAAATGATTGTATACTTTTGTTTAAATTTTACTGGAGTAATTTAGTTGTTTAATGTATAATAATTAATGGATGGGATTGACTCAAAGATAAATTGAAGAAAAAATATTAAGGAGGGAATAAATAATGAAGAGATTAGGTATTATATTAGCCGTGTTATGTATGATAGTATGTACGTTTTTATTATTTTTTGGAGATAAAGCATTACAAAAATGGCAAGAATATAATTTTCAATCTGAGGTGAAAAAATTAGTTGAAGATGGAGATAAATCTGAGTTAGCTAAAAACAGTAGTGTCAAAGCTGGATGGTTAGGAGATAAATATGTTAAAGTTTATACACCAAACTTAAACACAGAACAAGCTAATAAAATTAATGAACGTTTAAATGATGCTACACAAGGATTAGTAGAGGGGAGTTTAAACTTCAATAAGGATATTAGAGAAGTAGTATTTTACGGAGTTGAAGAAAAAGAATCGAATTTTACTAATGTAAATGAAGTAATTGTAAAGAAAATCTCGCATAAAGTAGAATCAAGAAAAGTTGAATCTGCTAGTGAATCAATAGTTTCAAGTATATATTTAGATAAAGATAATAAAGAATTTACATTATCTAGTTTATTTAGTTCACCAGATATTGCAAAACAGAAATTTTTATCTAAAATAAAACAACAACTAGCGGTAAAAGGGTTATCTGAAGAAGTTATTAATCAGAATATTATAAATCTTCGAGATCAAGATATGGCTACATGGAAATTTAACTATACAGACTCTAAGTTCAATATTAATATAGAGCCAAATAAAGAAGATATTAATTCAGTAGAAATACCGGTTAATGATTTATTTAAATATATTGATGAGACGTATCTTAAGGGTGAGGATCTAGAAAAATATAATGAATATATTAAGAAAAGAAGTAGAAAAGCTGTAGCTTTAACATTTGATGATGGACCAAATCCTAATACCACACCAGTTGCTTTAGAATTATTAAAAAAATATAATGCAAAAGCTACATTCTTCATGGTAGGACAGGCTGTCGCTGGCAATGAGAATATTATTAAGCAAGTTGTTGCAGAAGGTCATCAAATTGGAAACCATTCATGGAGTCATCCATTATTAACTAAGATTAGTTTAGAACAAGCTAAAAGTCAGATAAACGATACTACTGAAGCTTTGAAAAAGGCAAGTGGTCAAGATGTACATATAATGAGACCACCATACGGTGGAATCAATTCCACTATTCAAGCAGCTGTTGATCAGTCGTTTATATTATGGGATATAGACACACTTGATTGGAAGAATCGAAATACTGCTTCAATAATGAAGGAAGTTCGAAAAACTCAACCAGGTTCAATAATATTAATGCATGATGTACATCAAACATCAATTGATGCATTACCTACAGTACTTCAATACTTAACAGAACAAGGATTTGAATTGGTAACAATTGATGAACTTATGGGAGATCAATTAGAATTGCATCAAAAATATACAAATAGAGAATAGGGTAATAAGAAAAGTTCAATGAATAAATTCGTTGAACTTTTCTTTTTTAAAAATGAAAGTACTTTAGGTCTAGATTATTTATTTTTAGGCTGTTATGATGTAGAATAGAATTAAGAGAAGAAAATTAGTAAATTTGCGAGGTTTATTTATGAGAGTTGAGATAGTTTCTGTCGGAACAGAATTATTATTAGGTGATATAGTAAATACTAATACTACATATTTATCAAAAGAACTAGCGGCACTTGGCTTAGCAGTCTTTAGGCAAACTACAGTAGGGGATAATCGAGAAAGATTACTTAAAACTTTAGATATTGCATTTTCAGAAAATGATACTGTTATAATTACTGGTGGATTGGGGCCTACTGATGATGATATAACTAAAGAATGTGCAGCAGAATTTTTTGGAAGGGATTTTTATTTTCATGAATATTCATGGGTGAAAATTCTTGAGAGATTGACAAGATCTGGTAGAAATGTAATTACAGAAAATAATAAAAAACAAGCTATGATTCCTGAAGGAGCTATAGTGTTAGAAAACTTCTGTGGTACAGCTCCAGGGATAATAATTGAAGAAAATAATAAACGTATTATCTTAATGCCTGGGCCTCCAAGAGAAATGCGTGATATGTTTGAGAAAAGTGTTAAACCTTACTTAGAAAAATACAGTAAGAAACAATTTCTTTCAAAATACGTAAGATTCTATGGTATTGGCGAATCACTTTTAGAAACAAAAATAAAAGATATAATGGATAGTCAGACTAATCCTACTCTAGCATTATATGCGAAAACTGGTGAGGTACTATTAAGAATAACTGCAAGTGCTAAAGATAAAAATGAATGTGAGGACATGATAAATCGTCAACTAGAAGAAATAGAGAGTAGAGAAGGGGTAGGAGAATATATTTATTTAGTTGGAGATGAAGATGTCTCTAGTTCACAAACTGAATTAAATAGTGCGGTAGCTAATCTTCTTATTGAGAATAATTACACAATTTCTATTGCGGAATCTCTTACTGGTGGAAAAATAGCAGAAATGCTAGTAGAAAAAAGTGGAATTTCAAATTCATTACTAGAAGGAGTAGTGTGTTATTCAAATAAATCTAAGATTTCGACATTAGGAGTAAAAGAAGAAACTTTAGAAAAATTTGGTGCGGTTAGCGAAGAGGTTGCTCGAGAGATGGTCCTAGGAGTAGCGAAAAGACTAAATAGTGATTTTGCTATTGCTACAACTGGAATAGCTGGACCAAATAGTGATGAAAGTGGAAAACCTGTCGGATTAGTTTATATAGCTGTATATGCTCAAGGAGATGTTACTGTAAAAGAGTGTTTATTCGTTGGAGATAGGGAGTTAATCCGCTATAGAGCAAGCGTAGAAGCACTTGATGAGGTAAGAAAAAATATTTTGAAAAAACTATAGTTTTTGCTTGAAAAAAGTTAAACTATTATGTATAATTATGATAATAAAAAAAGATATTTAAGGAGATTTTTATGTATACAATGAACTTATCTAGTTTGGAGTCGCCGGATCCCAGGTACGGGCAAGATGATGAATATTCCCAGGACTTCAATACTGAAATAGATTATGAAGATGAAATTTTATCAGATTATGCTGATGAAAGTTATAATGAAGTAGAGTTCTCTACTCCAGAGGAGGAGTTTTTAGATTACTCTAATGAAATGTTCCTATATAAGGAGTATTCGTACGATTTTGCGGATGATTACGAATATGATGAAGTTAGTATATCTAATGATCAAATAATGTTAGAAAATATAAGTGAAGCTTAAAATAACATTAATAAAAAATAAGACCTATAAGTGATACACTTATAGGTCAATTTTATGGTATTTAAATCTATATAACAATGAAGAGTATTTTAAAGTTATGTAGCAATATTTAGTTTTATTTTAACGATATTATATATAATTGTTATTATAGAATATGGTATAATAGAAATTAATAAGAAAGGAGGAGAAATGTTGAAATATTGTAAATTTATAAGTTCTGGACTGTTGTGTTTTAGCTTAATTACAGTTACAAGTTCGGAGATAAAAGCAGATTATTTTACAGATTATAATACAACTGTAATGGATACGGTACTAAGGGATAATATATTTAATTTTGATTTATTCTCTAAAAGTAGAAGTTACTCTCTTCCTGTTATAAAAAACAATCTAATTCATAGTAATATGGAAGAATTGGAGTATAGTGCAGAATTATTAAGTTATAAAAAGAATTCTTATAACTATCTAATTTTTTACTCTCTTGATAACAATAATATTCCGAATGAATTATTCAGAATACAGATGAAAAAAAGTGGAACTGGAAAAATAATTGATAAAAGTCTATTAAAACTTTTTGTACCCAATAGTAGAATAATAATGAATGTTATGAGTTATGACATGGATAATAAAGGAAATATAGAGAATCTTGAATATTCAAAAACAAGTCAGGTATATTTTACTAAAAAAAATATTAATCTAGTAGTAAAAGAAGGTAAAAAAGAGGTAGTAAATAGAACCGTTGAATTAAGAAATTCCCCTAAGGATGATAAGGTCTCAGTTTTACCATATGAAGTGGAACAGTATTATCAACCTGATAAATATTATAGTTATAGAAAAGCTAAAATATTGGTAGATGGTAAGGAAACAAGTTCGGAGAATATAGAAGTTCCTTATTTATCGAAAAAAATAGAAGTGCAATTAACTCAAGATAAAGATTACTGGAATAATGTAAAGCTAGAATATCCTTCGGAATTCAAGAAAAATAATAAAGAGTTTTTAATCAAACAGGGAGTATCGTTTGGTAACTTCATTAAAGAAAATGAAATTAAAGATATAACGGGTAATGGTTCAAGTTATGATTTTTCTGGTTATTATCTTGATGACAAGGAAATTTCAAATTCTCAAGTATTAGGAAATAATATAAAAATTAAAGCGAAATATAATACAAAGATATTATTAGATAACGGCGTTACTAAAAAAGAAGTGACGTTGTTAACTGGTCAAAAACTAAGCGAAATAGATACTAAGTTCTTTGATAAAGAAAAATATCATGTTGATAGCTATACTATTATAGATGCAAGAGATAATTCTAAAATTAATGAAATTAAGGATTTATCTGAAGTTAGTATCGACAATAGTATAATAGTAAAAGCAAATTATAAAGAAAATGTTAATACTATTAAAATTCGACAGGATGATTATAATAAACGATTTGGTAAGGTTGATGATAGTATAAAGGACAAGGATATAGAGTGGCCTGAAACCAAAAAAATAGGGGATTTACTAGCAGAACTTCGTAAAAAAATTAAACCAAATTCTGGATATGAAGTGCTATTCAGATCTAATAAGAAAGTAATCAACGATGATGATTATATTACAGCTGAGACAGTTTTAGAGATTTACTTTAAAAAAGTAGATAGTGAGTGGGTTACTGTTAAGTTTGTAGGACGAGGTATTGATAAATTCTTGTCTGATGGTCAAGAGGTACTAGTAGGATCTAGAATAGATAGTATGATTAATTTACCAACGGCTACAGGAGTTACAGAGCAAGAGTTCTTAGGTTGGCAGGCGAATATCGATTATTTAATGGCTGGTGAAAACTCAGAAAATATCAGAGTTTCTAAAAACAAGCTATTGCAAACGAATGAATTAGGTGCTGTAGTTACAGAAAAAGGAAAAAATATTGAATTTACTGCAGTATATAGAAAGGTATTCAATGTAGAATTTGAAAAGACTTTTGAAGGAAATATTAATCTTTCCAAAGGAACATCTAATGTTTTAAGAGTTGATGAATTTAATAATATTGGAGATGCTACAAAAAATAATAAAATAATAGTAGCACCTAAATCAGGTTACACATTATCTCATTTTATTGCAAATAAAACAGTAAAAGTAAACATGGATAAAGGGACAAAAGAGATTTTTGTAGGTCAAAAAATCAAAGAAAATGATCTTTATAATATCGTTCCTACATCAGATTTAAAAATAACTCCAGTGTTTAAACTAAGTGTAATTCCATCAACATTAGAAGAAATGATAGAAAATAATAAGATAAAAACTGTTGATGATGCATTAGATTTAAAATTTGAATCAACCGAAAATATTAAAAAAATATTAGGACCACTTTATTATTTAAGGTAGTATAAAAAGGCTTAGCAAAATGCTGAGCCTTTTTACAGTTTTATTAGATTTTCTCTAAAAATTGTTCTACTTCTTTTTGTGTTTTTGCAAGTCTTGATACGAAACGACTGACTTCAACATTATTTTTGTAACCTACAAAAGATGGAATACCAAAAATATCAAGGGCTTGTGCTATTTCTGGAAAATCATCACGATTAACGTAGATGAATTTTATTTCAGGAAACTTGTTCATCGTTTCTTCTAAATAACGATCAAGCATGATACAATCAGGGCACCATGTTGCTGAAAATACAAAAACAATTTTTTCATTTTCCTCTTTTAACGTTTTAAATTGTTCTATAGAGTCTAATTTTTCTATATAGTTAAACATATAATCACCTCATTTATGGAAAAATTATATCATAAAAAGAAGTATTTATCATTAACAATGCTTTGAAGGTTTAAGTAGAAAATATTGGAAAGTATTGAAAATCGTTGATAATAAGATGATTTTCAATTTTTGATTACAAATGTAAGCATATCTATTGAATTAAATTGTTAAATGTTGCATAATATGAAATATAGAGATTAAGTTTAACTTATAAAAAGTTAAGGGAATACTAGTCTTTAGTTGATAAAAGCTATACTATATTATAGAGGTGAAAACATGGCAAAACATTATGATTATATTGCAATTGGTGGAGGAAGCGGTGGAATAGCTTCAATTAACCGAGCTGCAATGTACGGTGTAAAAGGATTGTTAATCGAAGGTAATGAATTAGGAGGAACATGTGTAAACGTTGGATGTGTTCCTAAAAAAGTTATGTGGCATGCGTCACAAATATCTGAAAGTTTAAAACTATACGCAAATGATTATGGGTTTAATTTTGGAGATGTAGAATTTGATTTCTCAAAATTAGTAGGTAATCGTTCTGCATATATTGATAGAATTCATGGTTCTTATGAACGTGGATTAAACAATAATAAAGTAGATCTAGTAAAAGGATATGCTAAATTTGTAAATAAAAATACAGTTGAAGTTAATGGTGAACAGTATACAGCTGATCATATTTTAATAGCGACTGGTGGACAACCAACTATCCCTAATGTTGAAGGTGCTGAATTTGGTGTTACTTCTAATGAAGTATTTGCACTGAAACAATTACCAAAACGTATCGCTGTAGTTGGTGCAGGATATATCGCAGTTGAACTTGCAGGGGTATTCAATGGATTAGGTGTTGATACTCACTTATTTGTACGTCGTGATCGTCCTTTAAGAACTTTTGATAAAGATATTGTAGATACTTTAGTAAAAGTTATTAATGAAGAAGGACCAACTCTTCATACAAATGCTATTCCTAAAAAAGTTGTAAAAAATGCTGATGACAGTGTTACTTTAGTGCTTGAAGATGGACGCGAAACTACAGTTGATCTTTTAATCTGGGCAATCGGTAGAAAACCATTATCTGAAAATCTTAACTTAGAAGCTGCAGGTGTGGAAGTGGATGAGCGTGGATTTATTCCAACAGACAAATACCAAAATACTAATGTAGAGGGAATTTATGCAGTTGGTGATGTAACAGGACGACTTGCCTTAACTCCAGTTGCTGTTGCGGCAGGACGTAGATTATCAGAAAGATTATTTAATAATAAACCTGAAGAGCACTTAGATTACACTAATGTTGCTACAGTAGTATTCTCACACCCAGCGATTGGTTCTATTGGATACACAGAAGAACAAGCTATTAAAGAGTTTGGTGAAGAAAACATTAAAGTTTATAAATCATCATTTACTCCAATGTATTCTGCAATAACTAGTCACAGACAACCATGTTTTATGAAACTAGTAACTCTTGGAGAAGAAGAGAAAGTTATTGGATTACACGGAATTGGATATGGTGTAGATGAAATGATTCAAGGTTTTGCTGTAGCTATTAAAATGGGTGCAACAAAACGTGATTTTGATAACACAGTAGCAATTCATCCAACTGGTTCTGAAGAATTTGTGACAATGAGATAATTATATAAAAATAAAAGCAGGAGAATCTTAAAAGATTTGATTTCTTGGAAATCAATCTTATTGAATTGTCCTGCTTATTTTATTTGACATTAATATTAAATTGGAGTATTCTGAACTTGGGAGGAGATTACTATGAAAAAATTATTAAAAACAGTAATTATTGGGATATTAACTGTGTCGATTGCAACAGGTTGTGTGAGATTCAGTAAAGAGGATAAAGAAACTAATGCTCCAAAAGAATCTTCTTATAAAGTCTTTAGTGAATGGATTGGGAAGAAAGGGATAGATAGTATTAAAATTAACACATCGAAAAACAATGTCAAAATTTATTATCACGATAATGAGACGATTTTAATACAAGGAAGATACAAAGGAAATTATAAGTATTTTATAGATAATAATTTATTAAATATTACTGCTTTCGCAGAGGAATTAGGTGATAATAGCCTTAATGTATATCTTCCTAATAAAGTATATAAAAATATAAGTCTGGAAAACAGAGATGCAACTTCTAAAATATTTGTAAATGTAGAAAATTTAATCATTAGTAGTAATGATGAGGTTGTAGTTGATGAAGCTGAGATAGGTAATCTTAAAATCACTACTGATAATAAGAAGGTACAGATTACAAAGGATACTATAAATAAAGCGATTATTGAAACTAAAAATAATACAAAAATTATAGTAGACCAAACAAAGGTAAATTCTATGAATTTAACCACAGAATCTGGAGATATTTTCGCAAAAATTAAAGGAAATAAACAAGATTATCAAATTAATTATAGTAAAAATACAGATGATTCTAAAGATAAACAAATAACAGCAGTTTCAGGTAAAGGAAAAATTGAAATTAGTTTCATTTAGAATAGAAAAATAGTAAAAAAAGAAGAGATGGATTTTATTAAGTCCATCTCTTTAGTTTTAAAATTTCCCGTTTTTTATGAAATTTTCTAGTTTTTTTCTATCTTTATCACTCATTCGAATATGTCTATTTTTTAATTCTCTTGAATTGTGTTTTCTGGTTATTTTAGAAACATTTTGTTTTCTATCTTTTAACTCTTTTATAAACATGTGACAATCTCTTAGAATGGCTCCATAGCCAAGTGTTGTATCACGTTCATCGTTATCATCACTTACAACTATGATATCCACAAAGTGATCGATTCTTAATTCTCGAGTTTTTCTTTCTATCCATTGATCAGCACGTTCTCCAGTTTTTGTATAGACAATACTGATAGGTGGTTCTTCTTTAATATATTCTTTTGCACGAGTTAGATAGGCATCAAATACACAGTAGACGATGTAATTATTTCCTCCTGCATATTCACGTAACATATCGATTAGAATATCACGTTCAGTAGGGAAGGTAGAGCTTTTTATTAAGTTATATTCTTTCATACGAAAAAGTAGATTATAACCATCAATAAATAAATATTGTTTTTTCATAAAAAAGCCTCCTTTGTAAATTTAATTAATTACTTTCCTCATATCTACATGCTCAATACCCGCATCTAAATATATTTTATCATTAACTCTGTTGTAACCTAATGATTCATAGAATTTTTCAGCTTGGATTTGAGCGCTTAATTCTATAATTACTTCTCTTTTTAAAATGTTTTTGGCAATAGTTTCGCAACCAATAATTAGCTTACGACCAATTCCTTTTCCACGATAATCTTTATCTATAGCAACACGTCCAAAGTGAATAATGTCTTTATCGAGATCTATAAGACGTGCGATTCCGATAAGTTTATCATCATTAAAATATCCAATATGAACAGTGTTCTTACTGTGATCTTTGTCATCAAGTTCAAGTTCCACTGGAACTTTTTGTTCTTTAACGAATACTTTAATACGAAGAGCAAAACCAAGGTTGAGCTCTTCTTTAGATTCTAATATTTTAATCATTAGATTTTATTCTTTCATACATAATAATTCCAGCAGCTACAGAAGCATTTAAGCTTTGTATTTTTCCTAACATTGGCAGGTGATATAAGAAGTCACATTCATTAGTAACAACTTTGCTCATTCCTTCACCTTCATTACCGATTACAATAGCTAGTGGTACATCTTTTGCAATTTTTGTATAATCTTCAGAACGTTCTGCTAGTGTAGTTCCAGCAATCCAGAATCCTTTTTCTTTTAGTTTTTTAATAGCATCAGTTAGGTTTGATACGCGAATAACGGGCATGTGTTCAATCGCTCCTGCAGATGCTTTAACTGCAGTTTGGCTAACCACAGCAGCACGACGTTTAGGGATTATTATAGCTTTAACACCACTAGCCTCAGCAGTTCTAATTATCGCTCCAAGGTTATGTGGATCTTCAATATGATCTAAAATTAGTAGAGTAGTATCCTTATTAATTTCTAGGTTATTTACTACTTCGTCAAGTTCAAAGTAAGCGTATGGTGCAACATAAGCTATAACCCCTTGGTGACGTTCAGTAGTAGAATTATCTAGTTTACGTTTTGGAACTTCTTGACAAATGATTTTTTTCTCATTAGCAATAGCAAAAATAGATTTTAATCTTCCTTTTTCAATACCTTCTTGGAATAAAATTTTATTAATTTCGCGTCCTGATTTAATAGCTTCAAGTATAGCGTTACGACCAGCAATTACTTCTTTATCTAAATCAACCTCAGGAGTTTCAACTTTAGGTTTTTGTTCTTTGTTTTTTAGTCTTAATTCTTTATAGTGTTTATTGTTTTTCTTCATATAATCTAATTATGTAGTTAAACATTTCCTCCAATCTTTCAAAGTTTTTTTCTAAATATAAATAACCAAATACTGCCTCTAAACCTGTAGCAAGTTTATATTCCATAATGCTTGCGTTCTTTGCTTTAGAGTTGTTTTTTTGATTTTTTGCACGGTTATAAATTTTTTCTTCTTGTTCTGTTAATATACTATTACTTAGTATGTTTTCCATAAAGCTTGCTTGTGCTCTTGCTGATACGATAGTAGAGACTGTTTTGTGAAGATCATTTATTTTTCCTAAGTGATTTTTCATAACGTATTCTCTACTCATTATATCGTAAATACTGTCTCCAATGTAGGCAAGGGTTAGAGCTTGCATTTGGTTTGGGTTAGCGAAGTTTTTTTCAGTAAATTTAAATGTTATATTTTTTTCCATCGTACACCTTGTTTTGTATCTTCTAGGATAATTCCTTGTTCTTTTAAGTCATCTCGAATTTTATCAGCTAAAGCAAAATCACGATTTTTACGAGCTTCTTCACGTTCAGCTATTAAACTTTCGATATGTTCACTATTAAGAGTATTATCTTCTTTTACATTTATTCCTAGAATTGAACTATAAGTTTCGAATGCAGCATTAATTAGTTCTAATGTTTCTTTGTTAACATCTTCTTTTGCTGTGTATGAATTAGATATTCTCACGATTTCATACCATGAAGAAAGTGCGTTTGCTGTGTTGAAATCATCTTGCATATATTCTTCAAATTTGTTTAATTCTTCTGTAACTAATGCTACAACTTCTGTATCTAATTTTTCATCAGTCATATCATTATTTAATCTGAATTGTAAGTTTTGATAAGAAGTTTTAATTTTTTCAAAGTTTGTTTTCGCAAGTTCAATATTTTCTAATGTATAGTTAATTGGAGTTCTGTAGTGAACTGTTAACATGAATAGGCGAAGTACCATTGGATCTATTTCCGCAATAATATCTTTTACAAGGCGGAAGTTACCTAAACTTTTACTCATTTTAACATTATCAATATTAATAAAAGCATTATGCATCCAATAGTTGCTAAACGGTGCATGGTTGTGACATTCAGATTGTGCTATTTCATTTTCGTGGTGAGGGAATGTTAAGTCTTGTCCACCAGCGTGAATGTCTATTGTATCACCTAGAGTTTCTTTTGCCATTACAGAACATTCAATATGCCAACCAGGGCGACCTTCTCCAAATGGACTATCCCATTTGACTTCACCAGGTTTAGCTTTTTTCCATAATGCAAAATCTAGAGGATCTTCTTTATGTTCACCGACTTCAATACGAGCACCACTAATTAGGTCATCGATAGATTGTTTACTTAATTTTCCGTAATCTTCTTTCTTACGTGTTCTGAAATAAACATCACCATTAGCTTCGTATGCAAATCCCTCTTCAACAAGTTTTGAGATAAAGTTTATTATTTCTTGCATGTATTCAGTAACTCTAGGGTTTTTTGTTGCTCTCTTACATCCAAGTGCATCATAGTCTTTAAAGAAAGCTGTAATGTATTTTTCAGTTAGTTCACTTGTAGAAATGCCTTCTTCATTACTAGCTTTAATAATTTTATCATCAACATCTGTAAAGTTAGAGATAAAATCTACTTCATAGCCACTGTGTTCTAAATATTTGCGAACTACGTCAAAAACTATTATCGGACGTGCGTTTCCAATATGTATATAGTTATATACAGTAGGTCCACAAACGTACATTCTTACTTTGTTTTCTTCAATTGTTTTTAAAATTTCTTTTTGTTTTGTCAATGTATTATAGAGTTTAATCATAAATAGCTCCTTTTAAAAGGGAGATTCATAAATTAAAAATTAATTATCGTATAAATTAACTAATGAATGACTCCCAAATTTCTTCTAAATCATAATAACTAAAAAAGTCTATTACTTAAATTTTAACACAAAATGCCTATAAAATGAATTATTTCTTAATGTTTTATAAAAGATAATCAATTTTTAATTGTTTTAAATTTATATTTGTATTAAAATATATACATGATAAAAATAAAGGATAAGGGAATCATGAAATTATCAGATACGATTTATACGACGGAGCAACATAAACAATCAAAGAATGTCTTTCTAATAATAATTGGAACAATATTATTCTCTATTTATGCTGGATTACTAATACCTGTAAATAATATTGGAGCAGGTGGTGCATTAGGGTTAAGTTTAGTAATAAACAAACTTACAGGAATAAAAATAGGTACTGTACAATTTATTTTAAATGTTCCATTATTTTATATAGGATATAGATATATTAGCCGTAAGTTCGTAATTCTTACAGGAGTAGTGATAAGTATATCGTCATTTTTAATAAATAATTTACCAAAAATTATCACACCAGTAGATTTAGGCGATCCTCTTGTTGCAGCAATTTTCTGTGGGATTATTTCTGGGCTTGCAATGTGTTGTCTACTAGTTGCGGGTGCTTCTACTGGGGGAACAGATATTACAGGTAAATTTATTTCTAAAAAGATGGATTCTAATTTACCAACTGTATTTCTTATACAAGATATTACAGTTTATACAATAGTATGGATATTTTTTGATATAAAATATGTAATGTATGCTCTAGTTATGAGTTTTGTACGTAACCAAACGATGAAAGGTGTTCAGAAATTCTTCTCAGCTTATATTCAATGTACAATTATTTGTAGTAATCCTGAAAGAATGGTTGAAGTTATAAATAATACTTTACATAGAGGATCAACAATTATGGACGTAGAAGGTGGATATTCACACGAGAAGAAACGAATGATAATTGTAGTTATTCAGCAGAATGAAATGTACCAATTACGTAAATTAGTAGCGAAAAATTGTCCTGAAGCATTTATTACGGTAAGTGCGGTAAATACCATAGTTGGGAACTTTAAAGAACATTCTTATAGACTATAAAATATATATAAAATTGGCTTAGAATTATTATTTTAAGTCGATTTTTCAGTTTGAATGTAAGTGTTATTATATTTGATATGTGGAGTACTTAGAAAGGGAAAAAAGTTGCTAATTGACCATTTTTGATATATAATATCTAGTGAAAAGAAAATTAGGAGGTAAGAAAATGAATTTAATTCCTACAGTAATAGAGCAAACTTCTCAAGGGGAAAGAGCATATGATATTTATTCAAGATTATTAAAAGACAGAATCATCATTCTTGGTTCAGATGTGAATGATCAAGTAGCAAATTCAATAACAAGTCAGCTTTTATTTTTAGAAGCACAAGATAGTGAAAAAGATATTTATTTCTATATTAATTCACCAGGTGGAAGTGTAACCGCTGGTTTTGCAATTTATGATACAATGCAACATATTAAATGTGATGTTGTTACTATTTGTATGGGTATGGCAGCTAGTATGGGTGCATTCTTACTTGCTGCTGGAACTATTGGTAAACGATACGCTCTTCCAAATGCAGAAGTAATGATTCACCAACCATTAGGTGGTGCACAAGGTCAAGCAACAGAAATAGAAATTGCTGCGAAACACATATTAAGAACTAGAGAAAAACTTAATAAAATTTTAGCAGATAGAACTGGTCAAACTATTAAAACTATTGAACGTGATACAGAACGTGACAATTATTTAACAGCAGAAGAAGCGTGTGAGTATGGATTAGTAGATAAAGTAATGTATCCAGAAAATAACAAACCACAGAAAAAAGAAAGACCAAAAAAAGCTACGAAAAAAGCTGCTAAAAAGTCAGAATAGATATAAAAAAGGAATTGAGTTAAATCTCAATTCCTTTTTTATTATATTTTCCAAACTTTACCAATAGCATTTCTAATTTCATAGTTATCCATAAAGTACTCAATATTCCCATTGAAGTTACGTTTGAACTGTAGTACACCATAGTCAGTAGCATCTTCAGAATGAAAATCTTTTGAAGTACCAAAGAAGTTGAAATATTTGAAGTTATTGTTAATTGCGTATTTCATCATATGGAATAAGATAGCATATGGACCTTCATAACGATGGAATTTTCTCATTGCACCACTTGTGAAGTAAATTAAATCTTGACCAGATTCTATAAAAGTAGCACATGAAAGGTTAATAACATTTCCATTTTCAGCTTTAAGTTCTTTTATTTTATCAATTTTTTTATACCATATTGCAATATTTTCATCAAATTCTTTTAGACGGTTAGTTGCTTTTTTAGCATTTACTTTTCCTTGATCTAATTTTTCTTTTAAATCATCTCGCTCTTTTTCAAGATTTGCAATTGTGTTAGTTGTAGTTTCAACGAATTGATCACAATCAATATATGAAACAAGGTAGTGAGCTTTATCTCCGATATTATTTTTTAATGATTTGAAATAAGTATTATCTCGGATTTCAAAATCAATTCTATCTTCAGTATCACGATTTATTTCATCGAAGATTTTAGCATCTTCTTCATTGAATATGTCTATTTCGCGAACCTGAACTCCTTCTTTCATAGTTCTATTAATAGTATAGCGAGCAATTTGTGAAATATTTTTTAATAAATTATTCTCAGTAATATCTTCATCTAGTTTTTTAGAGAATACACAACGAGAAGCTAGTGTAGGATTTGTAAATAAATCTTCATTCATAGCGTGATAATTTAAGTCATTTAGAATTCTATTTGTTCTAACTGCATCTTCGTTTTCTTCTACAAATTCAACATCATTGTAGATTTTTTCATTTACAAATGGATTTACACGTACACATAATACTCTTAGATTTTTTGCATAGTGTTTTTTTAATTGTTCAAAGTAAAAACTAACTAACTCAGAATTTGAGTAATCCATAATTGGTCCGTATTGTGCAGTTACTTTGTAAAAATATTTTTTATATTGGAAATAAATGAAAATACCGTATGCTAGTATTTTATTATTTTCTTTTACGGCTAAAATTTCAGTTTTTAAGTTGTTATTATTGGCCATAATATTATATTCTGCTGATTGTGAGAAATAATATCTGTGGTTATTTTCTTTTTGAAATTGTTGAAGTTCTTCACTACTAATTTCAGTAAATATCATTTTGAAATCTCCTTTTTAGTTTGTTACTATTCAAAATTACTTATAAAATTATATAACAAAAATTAAAAAAAAAAAAGTAATATACTAATAAGAGATGATATAATTAAGTAAAGTAACTATATGGAGTAAGGTTTTAATGAGAGAATATACAATAAGAAATGAAGGATACAAGATAAGGTATAATGATTTTGGGGGAAGTCGAACACCTATAGTAGTGATTCATGGGTTAGGATGTGCTGGATCATTTGATTATGTAGAAATTTTTAATAGTGAGGAATTTAAAGGTCATAGGAGAGTACTTATAGACTTATTAGGAGCTGGATATAGTGACAAACCTCTAGATTTTTCATATGAGGTTAAAGAACATGCGAAATATCTAGCGGAGTTTTTGGAAGATTTAGGTTTGAATAAAGTTATCTTATTTGGTCATAGTTTAGGTGGTGCTATTGCTATTGAGTTGTGTGCAAGGTGTAAAGATAGAATTGAGAGATTGATTTTAACAGAACCAAACTTAGATCCCTCTACAAAAGGTCAGATTAGTTGGGCGATAGCACAGTATACGGAAGATAATTACGAAAAAAGTATTAAGACACTAATAAAATATTGTGAAAGTGGAATGAATACAATGTGGGCTGCAACATTGAAAAATTGGTTGCCTAAAGCAGTTTATCAAATTTCTCGTGATGCAGTATTACAGAAAGAAATATCATGGAGAAGTATGTTATATGAGTTTGATATCCCGAAATTTTTTATATTTGGAGAAAATAGCCTTCCGAGTAATGACTTGGAAGAATTACCTAAACACAATGTAAATGTAAAGACGATAAAAAATGCAGGGCACTCAATGGCTTGGGAAAATTCAACGGATTTGATCAAGGTTATAGTCAGTTGCTTAGTGTGAATAAAGCTTGAATATGTAATTAATAAATATTTGAATAAAAAAAAGAATGTCCAGATTAAGATCTGAACATTTTTTCTATATTTTTTTTATTTTCAAATTACTTACCATTAAGTAAGAGCATAATACTAACAGTATTAGTATTGCTATACTTGGTAATTTTATCGGAGCAAGTACTGCAAGGACTGTCCCACATGTTGTAATAGGCACACCTTGATAATATCCATTTTTCATTTTTGTTACATTAAATCTTGCTAAACGATAAGCACCACAGCACACATAAATTCCACAAAGAATAGCGACGATTACCATTAATAGAGTTGATGGTTTATCGTTTGTAATAAAGATTTCAAAAACAAGCATAGCAGGTGCTACTCCAAAACTTACTACATCACATAATGAATCTAAGTCGTGACCAATTTCAGAAACAACACCAAGTTTTCTTGCAACGATACCATCGTATCTATCTGCAAGCATGGCTAAGATAATAAAGACAGTACCCCAGATAAAATATCCATGTGATGTTGTCAGAATTGACATAAACCCACAAAAGATATTGCAAAGGGTAAGATAATTAGGTATGAAGTTTTTATTCATTTTAAAAGTCAACCTCCAATATTGATATTATAATTATAGTACAAATTTGTAATAATGTCTAAGAAAATATGAAATTTATAATTATTAAGATCTGAAAAAATATTATTTACTCTGGTTGTTTATGACTTTAAAACCTGTTATAATTAGGATAAAATTGCTTTTGGAGGTGCACTGTGGAAAAAAAATTCAAGAATTTAAATTTAACAAAAATTTTTAAAGAATTATTTATTATCTGTTTAGGTTGTGCTATTTATTCTTTTGCTATTATGCATTTTAATGTTCCAAATAAGTTGGCAGAAGGTGGAGGAACAGGTATATCATTGTTATTATTATATTCAATAGGCCTTCCAGTTTCTGTAGGGACAATACTGGTAAATATTCCTTTATTAATTATGGGATATAAAATGTTAGATAAAAAGACAATGTACTATACAGTATATGGTATAATCATGTTGACTTTTTGGATAGGGATTTTTGAGAAATATAATATAGACATAGAAATCGGTGGGGATAGACTACTAGCCGCTGTATTTGGAGGATTACTAGCGGGATTAGGTCTTGGAATAGTTTTCCTTGCAGGCGGAACTACAGGTGGAGTAGATATAGTCGCAAAAATTGTACAACTGTATACAGGTAGTTCAATTGGAAGAATTATTCAAATTCTTGATGGTGTAATTATTGCCTTAACATTCGTAGTAGTTAAAAGTTTCCCAGCGATTTTATATACGCTTATTTATATATTTATCTGTACTAAGGTTATAGACTATGTCGTTGAAGGTGGTGTTCCTGGAAAAGGAGTAATGATAGTTTCGTCAGAAATAGAGGCCATCACTAAGAAAATTCAAGAAGATATGAATCGTGGATTAACTTATATAAAAGGACAAGGAAGTTATTCTAAGAAAGATATGAATATAGGTTATTGTGTAGTCTCAAGAAATGAAATAGGAAAACTAAAATCTTTGGTTTATAAAATTGACCCTCGAGCATTCGTAACAATAACTGAAGTTCATGATATTATAGGAGAAGGATTCAGTTATGATCAACCGAAAAAAACAAGTTTAAGCTTTAAAAAGAATCAATAGGAGAGTATCTTAGAGGGAGTGACTCAAAAATCGTGATTTTGTAGAAATCGATTTTGTCGAGCTCTCCCGATCAAGTTATTAGATAACAATAAACCATTACGTCTATTAGTTATAATATACTCTTTTTTAAAAATTTAGAACTTTTATGTCAATCTCAGATTTATATTTGAAGGAGAAAAAAATATATATAATATGTTAAGAAATTATTATTTTAGATTAATATGTACGATATTATTAATATCAATTTGTTGTTCATTATTTGGTCAGACGTTATTGAAATTAATAGAATTAACTAGTAGTTATTATAAGTATTTATTGATTTTAACACCATTGATATTAATTTTTACTAAGTTTAGTAATAAATATTTACACACCAGTGCAATAGGCATGAAGTATTTTATTGAAGCGGCAACTGGTAAAAAAGAGAAAGTTACGTGGAAGTTTCCTTTTATTTTAACTTTGAATACTTTATTGGCTCATAGCTTCGGAGTGAGTGTAGGGCGTGAAGGCGTTGCTGTGCAGTTAGGTGGATCTATTGGTGGGAATATTGCTCCAGACGAATTCAGTATAGAGAAGAAACAATTTTTTGTGAAATTGGGTATGATTTGTGGGTTTGCTGGATTATTCCAAACTCCTTTAGCGGCTGTTGTATTTATTTTAGAGGTTGTCAGTGACAAATTTAACTTTACAATAAATAAAATTTATGAGTATGTAACATACATTGTTGCAGCATATATAAGTGCATTTGTATCACATAAACTAGGTCTGGAAAAGTTCTTTGTAGCTATAGATGTAAGTGAGATTAATATAAATTTAGAGTTTATTTCTAAATTTATATTAGTTGGAGTGGTTTTTGTTTTTGTAGGAATTTTATTTGTTCTTCTTCAAAGAAAAACAAAAGAATTAGTAGTTTTTAATAAAAATATCATTTGGATTCTTCTAGTTGTTTTTATTATAGTTAGTATTATTTTCGAGTACAGATATGCTTCATTAGGTACCAATTTAATTGATCTTTCTTTTACAAATTTTGAACAGATTCAAGTTTATGATTTCATATTGAAAATTATATTAACAGCTATTTGTACAGGAATCGGTTTTAGCGGAGGAGAGGTTACTCCGTTGTTTGCGATTGGAGCGACTTGTGGAGTAGTTTTAGGGAGCTGGCTAGGGCTACCAATTCTAGTAACAGCGGGATTAGGTTATTGCTTAGTGTTTTCTTCAGCTACTAAGACATACATTGCACCTATATTTCTAGCATTAGAAGTATTTGGATATAAATTAATGTTATTTTCAGTAATTCCTGCAGTATTAATTTATTTAATCAATAAAAAATATAGTATCTATAAATAATTAAATACACCCTAGTGTGAAAATTCACGCTAGGGTGTATTATTATAATCCAAGTATATTTAATATCTCTTTTTTATATTTTAATTTTTGTTCATCTTGATTTTTTTCAGCAGAATCTATTTTTATTTCAGAGACAATTTCACCAGGTTTATTTTTTATGATATAAATTCTATCGCTTAGGTCAATAGCTTCGTCTATATCGTGAGTGATTAGTAGAGTAGTTATATCAAGTTTATTCTTGATTTCAAGATACCAAGAATGTAATGATATTTTAGTAATTGCATCGAGTGCACTAAAGGGTTCGTCTAGTAAAAAAAGTTCTTCTTTAAACATATATGTACGTAAAAGTGCTACCCTTTGACGCATACCACCACTAAGTTCACTAGGATATTTATCCTTATATTCGTAAAGGTTAAATAATTTAAGATTTTTTATTGCTTCTTCTTCTGCTTCTTTTTTATTGATTTTTCTTATTAAAAGAGGAAGTATAATGTTTTGAATAATAGTTTTATGTTCTAATAATAAGTCTTTTTGAAGCATGTAACTTACACGACCTTTATAGTCAGTGTTACCTTTTATAGAAATTTCTCCACTTTGAAGAGGATTTATACCCGCAATAATGTTGAAAAGGGTAGTTTTACCAACACCACTTCCACCAAGTATAGAAACAACTTCACCTTTATCGACATGAATGTTTATATCTTTTAGTATTTTATTGTTAGGATAATTGAAAGATAAGTTTTTTATTGATAATATATTCATTATTTTATATAGTCATTGCTGAATCCAGTGTTATCTGCAAGAGGTTGTTT